>Ga0307515_10000109_pt1 | contig 195895 bp, 189 predicted proteins | sample 17_EM_MG_FD_194513 | JGI IMG/M metagenome (GOLD analysis project Ga0307515, IMG submission 194513) | Populus trichocarpa ectomycorrhiza microbial communities from riparian zone in the Pacific Northwest, United States - 17_EM | ecosystem: Host-associated > Plants > Roots > Unclassified... | reverse complement strand
ATGCCGCCCTTGATCAGCGTGACCTTCATGTGCACCCAGCCGGCCATCTCGATGGCGCCGCAGAAGGTGATCTCGCCGTCGCCCTGGCTGAAGTGCAGGTCGCCCACGGACAGGCCCGCGCCGTCCACGTAGACGGGGAAGAAGACCTTCGAGCCACGCGACAGATCCTTGATGTCGCAGTTGCCGCCGTGCTCACGGGGCGGCACGGTGCGTGCGCCTTCGGCGGCTGCCTTGGCTTTCGCGTCGCCGCTCATCTTGCCCATGTGGGCCGTGCCGGGTGATGGCGGGTTGGCGAGGCCACCGGTCGGGTTGCTGTCGATCAGCTGCTGCTCGCGCTGGTTCCACAGGTCGAGCATCGGCTTGTCGGGCAGGCAGCCGATCAGCCCGGGGTGGATGAGGCCGGCGAACTTCACGCCCGGCACGTGGCGCGAGCTGGTGTACAGGCCGTGGAAATCCCAGATCGACTTCTGTGCCTGCGGGAAGTGCTCGGTCAGGAAGCCGCCGCCGTTCTTCTTGCTGAAGAAGCCGTTGAAACCCCAGAGGCTGTCGTCCTTGGCGCCGATGTCGAGCAGGTCGACCACCAGCAGGTCGCCGGGTTCGGCGCCCTTCACGCCCACCGGGCCGCTGAGGTAGTGCACGGTCGTGAGGTCGATGTCGCGCACGTCGTCGGCGCTGTCGTTGTTCTTGATGAATCCGCCCGTCCAGTCGAAGGTCTCGAGGATGAAGTCGTCACCCGGGTTGACCCAGCACGCCATCGGGATGTCGGGGTGCCAGCGGTTGTGGATGTTCTCGTTCTCGACGGGCGACTTGGTGAGGTCGACCTTGATCAGCGTGTCGGTCATGCTTGGCTCCTGTGGTGCGTTCGTTGGGGTCAGACGGAGAGAAACTGTTTGATGCGTGCGGAATCTGTTGCGGCGCGCGAGCTCTCGTGTACGAGACGGCCACCCTCGATCACGAACAGGCGGTCGGCGACATCCATCGCGAAACTCAACACCTGCTCCGAGACGATGATCGTGATCTCGCGCATCTTGCGGATCTCGTTCAGCGCCTTCGCAATGTCCTTGATGATCGAAGGCTGGATGCCTTCGGTCGGCTCGTCGAGCAGCAGCACCTTGGGGTTGGTGACGAGCGCGCGGGCGATGGCGAGCTGCTGCTGCTGGCCGCCGGAGAGATTGCCGCCCTTGCGGCCGCGCATATCGAACAGCACCGGGAACAGCGCGTAGATCTCGTCGGGAACGCGCTTGCTTTGGGTGTTCTCCATGCCGGTCTCGATGTTCTCGAGCACGGTGAGCGTCGGGAAGATCATGCGGCCCTGCGGCACATAGGCCAGGCCCTTCTGCACGCGGCGGTAGCTCTCTTCCTTGGAGACGTCCGCTCCGTCGATCGTGATGCTGCCGCTCTTGATCGGCAGCACGCCCATCAGGCTCTTGAACAGCGTGGTCTTGCCCATGCCGTTGCGTCCCATGATGGCGATGGTCTCGTTCTTCTTGGCAGAAAAGTCGATGCCGTGCAGGGCTTCGCTCTGGCCGTAGGCGGTGTGGAGGTTGGTGACGGTCAGCATGTTCAATGTCCCAAATAGACGTCGATCACCTTGGGATCGTTCTGCACCTGCTCCATCGACCCTTCCGCGAGGATCTTTCCCTGGTGCATCACGGTCACCTTGTGCGCGATCTTCTTGACGAAATCCATGTCGTGCTCGATCACGATCACCGAGCGGCCCTTGCAGATGCGCTGCAGCAGCTCGGCGGTGAGCTCGCGCTCGCGCACACTCATGCCGGCGATGGGCTCGTCGAGCATCAAGAGCTCCGGGTCTTGCATCAGCAACATGCCGATCTCGAGCCATTGCTTCTGGCCGTGCGACAGCAGGCCGGCTTCGAACTCGAGGTGCTGCTCCAGGCCGATCTCGGTGGCGACGGCCTGCACGCGGTCTTTCACGTCGGCGGTGCACTTGAAGGCCAAGGCGCCGAAGACGCCACGGCCACGCGGGAACGAAACCTCGAGGTTCTGGAACACGCTGAGGTTCTCGTAGATCGACGGCGTCTGGAACTTTCTGCCGATGCCCTTGCGCACGATCTCGTACTCCGGCAGCTTGGTCATCTCGTGGTTCTTGAACTTGATGCTGCCGTGGCTCGAACGCGTCTTGCCGCAGATCAGGTCGAGCAGCGTGGTCTTGCCCGCGCCGTTGGGGCCGATGATCACGCGCAGCTCGTTCTTGTCGACGTAGAGCGTGAGCTTGTCGATGGCCTTGAAGCCGTCGAACGAGACGGTGAGGTCTTCCACCGCGAGAACGAAATCAGTGTTGCTCATGGTGCCGGCCTCAGGCTTTCTGGCCACTCACACCGGGCGGCAGCGTGGCCGGCGGTGCAGGTGGCTCGCTGCGCTTGGCAGGTGGTGCGGCTTCGGTCGGTGCTGCCGGCTTGCGCTGCAGGCGCTTCAACACCCACGGCTTGATCTTGTCGACGTACAAACCCGCCAAGCCCTCCGGGAAGGCGAGCACCACACCCAGGAACATGGCAGCCATCAAGAACAGCCACAGGTCGGGGAAGCTCTCGGAGAAGTAGGTCTTGCCGAAGTTGACGAGCAGCGTTCCGTACACCGCGCCGACCAGCGACATGCGCCCGCCCACTGCCGCGAAAATCACCATCTCGATGCTGGGCACGATGCCGACCAGCGAGGGCGACATGAAGCCCACCTGCAGCGTGAACAGCGCGCCGCCGATGGCCGACAGCATGGCCGCGAGGCAGAAGGCGAAGACGCGGAACATCGACACGTCGTAGCCCGAGAAGCGCACCCGGTCTTCCTTGTCGCGCATGGCCAAGAGCAGCGTGCCGAGCTTGCTGCGCTGGATCCACAGGCAGGCCGCGATGGCGCCGAGCAGCAACGCGACGTTGACGAAGTAGAGGATGTACTTGGCGCTGTCGGTGCGGGTGTCCCACCCGAGGATGGTCTTCAGGTCGGTCATGCCGTTGACGCCGCCGGTGTAGCCCTGTTGGCCGATGATCAGCACCGTGAGGATCAGCGCGACTGCCTGCGTGATGATCGCGAAGTACACGCCGCCGACGCGGCGCTTGAACATCGCGAAGCCGATGATGAAAGCGAGCAGCGTGGGCACCACGAGAATCAGCAGCAGCGTGAGCGGAAAGCTCTTGAACGGCGTCCACCAGATCGGCAGGGCAGTGAGCTGGTTCCAGTCCATGAAGTCGGGGATCCCCGGCGTCGACTGGATCTTGGTGGTGATGGGGTCGCTGGCCTCGAGCTTCAGGAACATCGCCATGCCGTAGCCGCCGAGCCCGAAGAACACGCCCTGGCCCAGGCTCAGCACCCCGCCGTAACCCCACAGCATCACCAGGCCGAGCGCGACGAAGGCGTAGCTGAGGTACTTGCCGACCAGGTTGAGCCGGAAGAGATCGAGCGCGAAGGGAAACACGACGACGAGCAACACGGCGAGCAGCAGCACGCTGCCCGTCCCGGTTCTGTCCATCCACTGCTTGAGGCCGTTCATTGACTGCGATCTCCGGAAATGAAATTCAACGCCGCACCTTGGAGGCGAACAAGCCCTGCGGCCGCATCATCAGGATGAGCACGATGGCCGACAGCGTGAGCACCTTGGCCATGGAGCCGGTGATGAAGAACTCGGCGATCGACTGCGTCTGCGCGATGCCGAAGGCCGAGACCACGGTGCCGAAGAGGCTGGCCGCGCCGCCGAAGGTCACGACGAGGAAGGCGTCGACGATGTAGAGCGAGCCGCTGGTCGGGCCGGTGGAGCCGATGGTGGTGAAGGCCGCACCCGCCACGCCGGCGATGCCGCAGCCGATGGCGAAGGTGAGGCGGTCGGTCTTCTTGGTGTTGATGCCGGTGGCATTGGCCATCACGCGGTTGGCCACCGTGGCGCGAACGCGCAGGCCCCAGCGCGACTTGTAGAGCGCGATCAGCACGCCGCCGGTGACCACCAATGTGAGCGCCATCACGAAGAGGCCGTTGATCGGGATGTCGAGGCCCGGCGCTGGTGCCCACGAGCCCATCAACCAGTCGGGCAGCGTGGGACTCACTTCCTTGGCACCGAAGGTCGAGCGGAAGATCTGCTGCATGCCCAGCGACAGGCCCCAGGTGGCGAGCAGCGTGTCGAGCGGGCGCTTGTAGAGGTGGCGGATGAAGGCCCATTCAACGCCCCAGCCGACGATGAAGGCCAGCACGAAAGCCGCGATGATCGCGAACGGGAAGTACACCGCCACCAGGTTCGGCGCGTAGGCCTCGGCCAGGTGCGAGAAGAAATAGATCGTGTAGGCGCCGATGGTCATGAACTCGCCGTGCGCCATGTTGATGACGCCCATCTGCCCGAAGATGATGGCCAACCCCAGGCCCATCAGCAGCAGCACCGAGAACAGGCTGAGGCCGGCGAAGCCCTGCATCAGGCTGATGTTGAGGATTTCGGAGAAGGTCATGGCGTTTGTTCTCTTGGCGGGCAGTGGATGCCGGCTTTCGCCGGCATGACGTGCGTGCGGTGGGGTGTCATCCCGGCGAAAGCCGGGATCCACTGCTGCTTACTGGTAACCCTTCGGAAACGGGTTCGGCTCGATCAGGGCGGGAGACTCTGCGACCACCTTGAACTGACCATCCGTGCCGGCCTCGCCGATGCGCGCCTTGCTCCACAGGTGGTGGTTCTCGTGCAGCTTCACGTAGCCTTCGGGCGCGGTCTTGAGCTCGATGCCGGTGGAGGCGACGGCGATCTTGTCGACGTCGAAGCTACCGGCCTTCTCGACCGTGGCCTTCCACAGCCACGGGCCGAGGTAGCCGGCTTGTGTTACGTCGCCGATCACCGCGTCCTTGCCGTACTTGGCCTTGAAGGCGGTCACGAACGCCTTGTTGTTGGCGTTGTCCAGCGACTGGAAGTACTTCATCGATGCGTAGAAGCCGTTCATGTTCTCGCCGCCGATGCCCAGCACCTCGTCTTCGGTCACCGAGATGGTCAGCAGGAACTGCGTCTTCGCGGTCACGCCCGCGGCCTTCAACTGCTTGTAGAACGCGACGTTGGAGCCGCCCACCACCGCGATGAAGATGCAATCGGGCTTGGCGACCTTGATCTTGTTGATCAGCGAGTTGAAATTGGTGTGGCCCAGCGGGTAGTACTCCTCGCCCACGACCTTGCTGCCTGCCGGCAGATGGCCTTCGATGTGCTTGCGGCCGATCTTCATGGAGGTGCGTGGCCAGATGTAGTCGGAGCCGACCAGGAAAAAGGTCTTGGCCTTCTTCTCCTTCGACGCCCAATCGAGGCCGTAGAGGATCTGCTGCGTGGCTTCCTGCCCGGTGTAGATCACGTTCTTGCTCTGCTCCAGACCTTCGTAGAAGGTTGGGTAATAGAGCATGCCGTTCTCCTTCTCGAAGATCGGCAGCACGGCCTTGCGCGAGGCACTGGTCCAGCACCCGAACACGCAGGCCACGCGGTCGTTGACCAGCAGCTTCTTGCTCTTCTCGGCGAAGGTCGGCCAGTCGGAGGCGCCGTCCTCCTTGATGACCTTGATCTTGCGGCCCAGCACGCCGCCCGCTGCGTTGATCTGGTCGATGGCCAGCTGCTCGGCCTGGATGGAGCCGGTCTCGCTGATGGCCATCGTGCCAGTGGCCGAGTGCAGCTGGCCCACCGTCACTTCGGTGTCGGTAACGGCGAGCTTGGTGGTGTTCACCTTGGCGGTGGGGAAGGCTTGCGCCAGCGCCAGGCCGCTCAGGCCCATCAGCGGCAGGGCGGCCGCGCCTTGCAGCAGACGGCGGCGTTGTTGCGATTCAGGGGACGAGGGATCGTGGTCGTGCGACATGAAGGTCTTCTCCGAACGGGTTGTGGGCGTGGAGGTGAACCGGCCGGCACCAAACACGTGCCACGCTCTTGCGCATTCACCATGGGCTCTAAGGTAGGAGATGGCTTGCTCAGACCGAATACGTCAATCAACGTAGCCAGCGTTTCTGAGCTGTCGCACACACTGGCAGCAGTGCCCTGTCATCCCGGCGAACGCCGGGATCCACTGATTGGTTGTCACTGCCCGCGCGAGGCGGTGGATCCCGGCGTTCGCCGGGATGACGTGCACGTGCGGGAGCGCTTCTTGCAAGCTCGCCTTCCAGGAGGGCGACCGCGTGTCTGTGGCCACACAAAAAATCTTTCGCATCCGTCGCGACTACAACACCTGGGTCGCGAACGAGACCCTGGAAGACTATGCGCTGCGCTACACGCCGCGCACCTTCCGCAAGTGGAGCGAGTTCCGCGTCGCCAACACGGCCTTCGGCGCCACTTCGTTTCTCGCGCTCGAAGCGATCGGCGGCTCTATCGCGATCGGCTACGGCTTCTCGAATGCGCTGTGGGCCATCCTGGTGGTGGGCCTCATCACCTTCCTCACCGGCCTGCCGATCAGTTACTACGCCGCCAAGTACGGCGTCGACATGGACCTGCTGACGCGCGGCGCGGGCTTCGGCTACCTGGGGTCCACACTCACCTCGTTGATCTACGCGAGCTTCACCTTCATCTTTTTCGCGCTGGAGGCGGCCATCCTCGCGCTCGCGCTGCAGATGTACTTTGGCTGGCCGCTGCCGTTGTGCTACCTGCTCTCGTCGCTGGGCATCGTGCCGCTGGTGATGTACGGCATCACGCTGATCTCGCGCCTGCAGCTGTGGACGCAGCCGCTGTGGATCGTGCTGCTCGTCATGCCTTATCTCTTCGTGCTGGTGAAGAACCCACAGGTGTTCAGCGACTTCACCGGCCTCGTCGGCCGCACCTCGGGCAGCAACGGGTTCAGCTGGCTGATGTTCGGCACTGCCGCGACCGTCGCCTTCTCACTCGTTGTGCAGATCGGTGAGCAGGTCGACTACCTGCGCTTCCTGCCGGAGAAGACGGCTGCCAACAAGCGCCGCTGGTGGACGGCGGTGCTAGTCGCCGGCCCCGGTTGGGTGGTGCCGGGCATGGTGAAGATGCTGGGGGGTGCCTTCCTCGCTTTCCTGGCGCTGCAGCACCAGATCCCCACCGACAAGGCGATCGAGCCGACGCAGATGTACCTCGCCGGCTTCGGCTATGTGTTCGACAACCCGGCGTGGATTCTTGCGATCACCACGCTCTTCGTCGTGGTGTCGCAGGTGAAGATCAACCTCACCAATGCGTATGCGGGGTCGCTGGCGTGGAGCAATTTCTTCGCGCGGCTCACGCATAGCCACCCCGGGCGTGTGGTGTGGCTGGTGTTCAATGTGCTGATCGCCGTGCTGCTGATGACGCTGGGTGTGTTCGAGGCACTGGAGCGCGTGCTCGGGCTGTACAGCAACGTCGCCATCGCCTGGGTCGGCGCGCTGGTGGCCGACCTCGTCATCAACAAGCCGCTGGGCCTGAGCCCCAAGCACATCGAGTTCAAACGCGCGCATTTGTACGACATCAACCCGGTCGGCCTGGGCGCGATGCTCACTGCGGCGGTGCTGGCCATCGTGGCCTACGCCGGCGCACTCGGCCCGGTGGCGGAAGCCTTCGCGCCCTTCATCGCGCTGATCACCGCGATGGTGTTGTCACCACTGCTCGCCTGGGCCACCGGCGGGCGCTACTACCTTGCGCGGCGCAGCCCGGAGCGCTGGGCGCCGGGGCAGAGCGTGATGTGCTCGGTGTGCGACAACGCCTTCGAGTCCGAAGACATGGCGCACTGCCCGGCCTACGACGCACCGATCTGCTCGCTGTGCTGCACGCTCGAATCGCGCTGCCACGACCGCTGCAAGACCAACTCGCGCGCAGCCGAGCAAGTAAGCGCAGCACTGGTCACCGTGCTGCCGGCGAGCCTCTCGTCGCGCGTGAACTTTCGCGTGGCGCATTACCTCGTGGTGGCCTGCTCGTTGATCGGTTTGCTGGGCGTGATCCTCGGCGTGGTGTACGACCAGCAGGGCGTGTTGCGCGCGGCCGACCAGCTCACCCTGCAGGCACCGTTCCTGAAGGTGTTCTCGCTGCTCTCGCTGGTGGCCGCGGTGGGCGCATGGTGGGTGGTGCTGGGCAGCGAGAGCCGCCACATGGCGCAAGACGAATCGAACCGCCAGAACCAGCTGCTCACGCGCGAGATCGAGGCCCACCAGCGCACCGACGCCGCGCTGCAGGCCGCGAAGGACGTGGCCGAGGCCGCCAACCAGGCCAAGACGCGCTACGTGGCCGGCATGACGCACGAGCTGCGCACTCCCCTCAACAGCATCCTCGGCTATGCGCAGATCTTGATGAAGGACGAGCAGGTGCAGGGCACGCGCCGCGCGTCGGTCGCCACCATCCACCGCAGCGGCGAGCACCTGCACGGTTTGATCGACGGCCTGCTCGACCTGGCGCGCATCGAGGCCGGCCGGCTGCGGCTCGACCCGGCGCCGCTGCCGGTGCACGAGTTTCTCGACGACCTGGTGCGCATGGTCGCGCCGCAGGCCGAGGCCAAAGGGCTGGTGTTCCGGCTCGAGACCAGCGGACGCGTGCCCGACTACGTGAACGCCGATGCCAAGCGCCTGCGACAGATCGTCATCAACCTGCTCAGCAACGCGGTGCGCTTCACCGACAGCGGCAGCGTAACGCTGAGGCTCGACCACCGCCGCGAAGTGGTGCGCATCGAAGTCATCGACACCGGCATCGGCATCGCCGAGCAGGACCAGGAGCGCATCTTCCTGCCCTTCGAGCGTGGCAGCGCGGGCCGCCGTACCGGAGACGCGGGCACCGGCCTCGGCCTCACCATCACACACCTGCTCACGCAGCTGATGGGCGGCGAACTCACGGTGAAGAGCACGCCCGGCGTGGGCAGCACCTTCACCGCGCGGCTCTACCTGCGCGAGGTGGCCGCACCGAGCCGGGCGCGCATCACGCACCGCCCGGTCACCGGCTACCTGGGCGCGCGCCGCACGCTGCTGGTGGTCGATGACCAGCCCACGCAGCGGCAGATGCTGGTCGGCATGCTGGTGCCGCTGGGCTTCGACATCCGCGAGGCCGCCAGCGGTCGCGAATGCCTGGAGAGCGTGCTGGAAGCCTGCCCCGACGCGGTGCTGCTCGACGTGTCGATGGACGACATGGATGGGTGGCAGACCGCGAAGGAGATCCGGGCCGCAGGCTTTCGCGATGTGCCGATCATCATGGTGTCGGCCAACGCCTTCGAGAACCAGCCCGGCAAGCTGGCCGAGGCGGGTTGCCAGGGTTTCGTCGACAAGCCGGTGATCGAGTCGGAGCTGCTCGCGGCGCTGCAGCGCGAGCTGCAGATCGAGTGGCTGGCCGAGCTGGCGCTGCCTACCTGGGCGGCCACGAGCGGCCATGACATCAATCGGCCGCCGACCCCGAACCTGCCTGCCGAAGTCACGGGCGAACTCATTCGCCTGACGCGTCTCGGCCACCTGCAGGGCTTGCGGCAGGCGCTTGACGCGGCGGCGCTGGGCCACCCACGCTGCGAGGCGCAGGTGGCGCGGCTGAGGGCGCTGCTCGATCGCTTCGACCTCGAAGGCCTGCTCGAACAGCTGGTACAGGGTTTGCGCAACCCGACACCGACGGAGGCGGCATGAAAGAGGCTCGCCCTGCCACCGTGGTGCTGGTCGTCGATGACGCGCCGCAGTCGCTCGGCCACCTGTGCCAGGCGCTGGAGGACGACGGCTACACCGTGCTGGTGGCACGCGATGGCGAGTCGGCGCTGGCTCGGCTCGACCTCGTGACACCCGATGCCATCTTGCTCGACGCGCTGATGCCCGGCCTGTCGGGTTTCGAGGTGTGCCGCCGCATCAAGCAGGACCCTGCCCTCGCGCACGTGCCCATCATCTTCATGACGGGTCTGTCGGAGACGGCGCACATCGTCGAAGGTTTCGAGAGCGGTGGCGTCGACTACGTCGTCAAGCCCGTGCGTGCGCAAGAGGTGCTGGTGCGCCTGGCCACGCACGTGCGCAACGCGCGGGCGGTGCGGCTGGCGCGCGAAGCCATCGACGTGGGCGGGCATGGTGTGCTGGTGATCGATGCGCAGGCACGTGTCGCCTGGCGCTCGCCGCAGGCCGCGGCTTGGCTGCGAGAACTCTTCCCGAGCTGCGCCGAGGGCTTGCCGGCCGACTGGCTGAAGTGGCTGTCCGCGGGTGAATCACCCCAGCACACCACCGTCGGCGCCAACGGCCAGGCGCTGGTGCTGCGCAACCTGGGGCCGGTGGGTCTGGGCGAGCAAATGCTGCTGCTGCAGCGCCGCGCCGAACCCAGTGTGGCGGCGACCCGACTGAGCACGGCCTCGCTCACGCCACGTGAGGCCGAAGTGCTGTCGTGGGTGGCCAAGGGCAAGACCAACCGTGACGTCGGCGACATCCTCGGCATGAGCCCGCGCACGGTCAACAAGCACCTGGAGCATGTGTTCGAGAAGCTCGGGGTGGAGACGCGCGCGGCGGCAGCGTCGTTGGCAAGTCGGGAGATGGGTTAAGAGACTTCCCTGACCTGCTTCGATGCCTCAGCCCGACCGTGCAGGCCCACCCAGCACCCGCTCCACCCAGCCCAAAAGATCCGCAACAACCTCTTCGCGGTTGATCTCGTTCAGCACCTCGTGCCGCGCCCCCTCGTAAATCCGCACCGACACATCGGCCAGCCCACCAGCACGGAGCCGCTCCACCAGTGGATGGAAATACGCCAGCTTGCGATGCAGTGCATCCTCGCCACCCACGAACAGATAGATCGGCAAGGCCGAAGGAATTCGCCGCAGCGCCTCGACCGACGTGGTGCGCGCGTAAGCCGCATACATCGCCTGCCGCGACCCGACCTGCAAACGAAAGCCGCACAGCGGATCGGCGATGTACGCGTCGACCTGCGCCTCGTCGCGGCTCAGCCAGTCGTACGGCGTGCGCCGCACCACCGCCGGCGCGCTCGCGTCCTTCGACAGCTTCCAGGCGGAGCTGCTGCCGGCCTCGGCCAGGTCCAGCGCCAGGGTGCCCGACAAGGCCGCCGCGCACACGCGGTGCGCGTGGTCGAGCAGGTAGACCGTCGCGGCGAACGAGCCCATGCTGTGGCCGAGCAGAATCAGCGGCGCGCCTGGGTGGCGGGCATGGGCGAAGTCGCTCACGGCGACCATATCGTCCACCAGCCCGTTGAAACCGCTCGGGCCGAGATCGCCCTTGGCACCACGGCGCGCCGCCTCTTCGCCATGGCCACGGTGCTCGTTGGCCACCACCGCGCAGCCGGCCTGCACCAGCGCCTCGGCCAGCGGGCGATAGCGGCGCGCATGCTCGCCCATGCCATGCGCGATCTGCACCACCGCACGGGCGGGTGCCGGCGTGTCCCAGGCAAACACGTCGACCGGATAGCCGTCGCTCGCGGTCAGGCCATGGCGTGTTTCGATCGCAGGCATCACGCAGCTCAGTGCAGGTGCGACACGGCCCACAACCAGGCCGGCGCGGTGAGCGCGAACGCAAAGGTCGACAGCGCGATGGCCGCGGTGGTCTCGGCCTCTTGCGCTTCATAGCGCTGCGCGAAGATCAATGCGTTGTTGCCGGTCGGCAGCGCAGCGGCCATCACCACCACCGACAACGGCAACCCGCTGAGGCCGAAGCCCCAATGGCCGACCACCAGCACCACGGCCGGCAACAGCAGCAGCTTGAGCAGCGTCAGCATCACCGCGCCCTGCGCGGCGCCTTTCAGACCGTACTGCGCAAGCGACACACCGATCAGCACCAGGCACAAGGGCACCACCGCCTGGCCCAGCATCACCAGCACTTCATCGAGCACCGCCGGCATCGGCACCGAAAGCGCATTCCACACCATGCCGACGAGGATGGGCAGCACGACGGGGTGGATGACGGTCTTGCGCGCGGTGTCGGCCAGCATGCGGCCGATGTGTGCGTCGGACAGGCCTTGCCGCGCGCGCTCGCGGGCGAGGTCGATCTCGACCACGGCGGTGAGCACGGTCAGCAGCACCAGCGCATGCAGACTGACGATGGTCACGTGGATGGCGAGGCCGGCCTCGCCGAACATCGCCACCACCATCGGAATGCCGAACTGCACCGTGTTGCCGAAGGTGGCCGTGAGGGCACGGGCGCTGGGCCCGGCCGTGGGCAGGTCACGCTGGCGGCGCTGCCACAGGTAGACGCCGATCATCAGTGCCATCACCGGCACGAAGAACGCCGCCAGCGTGCCCCAGGGCATGGTGGCGAAGTCGAGCCGTGACGTGGTGCGGAACAGCAGCGCCGGCACGAAGATGTAGAACGCCACGTGGCCGAGCACGCGTGCCGGGTCGTTGTTGCCCAGCAGGCGCATGCGCCCTGCCACGTAGCCGGTCGTCACCGTCAGCAAGATGGCGACGAGCTTGAGCAGGATCAGCGAGAACATCAATCAGTGCGGCGGCCTGGTACCCGCCGCAGGCGGGTCGGGTCAGAAGTAGTAGTTGAAGTAGACGCCACCGTGGCTGCCGTCGAGTTGCGGCGCGTCGGGATAGTCTTTGGCCTTGAACTTCTCTGACACATAGCGGACCTTGATGCCCCACGACTGGAGCGGGAAGAACTCGGCTTCGACCACGCTGCCCCATGTCGGCTTGAAGCTCACGTTGTTGATGGAGTTCTGGGCAGCCCCGGTCGCGCGGATCTTGGCGTTGTTGGTGTAGCGCGCACCGCCGCCCAGGCGAAGCCAGTTGTTCACCCGGAAGTGGCCCAGCAGGTCCAGCGGATAGCGCTCGAAGCGCACGCTGCCGTTCGAGGCATTGGCTCGGTCGACGTGGTAGCCGATCAAGGCTTGCGCCGACACCAGGTCGGTGAACTGCAGTTCGATGCCTCCGTTGAGGGCCAACAGGCCGCCGGCATGCACCTTGGCATCACTCACATCGTCATCGACGTAGTCGATGGTCGCGACGGTGTCGCCACCAAAGGTGAAGCCGCCGCCCACCACGCCACGCACCTTCACGCCCTGCGCAAGGGCTCCGGTCGTCGCGGCCAGCAAGGCCACGGCCAACAACATTCTCTTCATCATCCGATCACTCCCTGTTGTGTTGATTCGAGCCCTCCCTTGGGCTCGGGAGTGAATTGTGCCAAAGCGCCGCGTCGCCTCAAGCAGCCTTCTTGGGCGCCGCTTTCTTGACTGCGGGTTTGACCACAGCCGCCTTGGCATCGGCTGTCTTGGCTGCCGCCGTCTTTGCCGGCGGCGCCTTGGCCGCACGCGGCTGGAACTCGAAGCTCACCTTGCCCTCTTTCTTGTCGAAAGCGAGGAAGGCCTTGAACTTGCGCCGGGTCTTGTTGGAGACAAAGTTTTCCAGCAGGTCGGTCTTGCCGGTGGCCAGCAGCTTGGTCATCTGCTCGCGCGCCACCGGCTGCTGCAGGATGATCTTTCCGCTCTTGAAGTCGCAGGTGACATTGGCACCGACCGCGTGTTCGCACACATAGCTGCTGCCGTGCTCGTACACATGGCCCTGGTCCTTCGGGCAGGCACCGAGGCTTTCCTGGCCGGAGAAGTCGATCGGTTCGCCGGACTCGCCTTCCTTCTTGGCGTCTTCGCCGAAGTCGAACTCCAGCTTCCAGTTCTTGATCTCGTCGTCGAACACCAGCTTGAGCTCGGCGGTGAAGGGCCAGCCCGCCTTGGAGCGGAAGCCTTCGAGCGGGCCGATCTTCTTGTTGGCGAGAAACTCCTCGACCTCGTTCAATTCGAAGCTGCGGCTACCGGGGATCTTGCCGATCGAGAAACCGCATTCGCCACCCTCACCTTTGGGACCTGTGCAGGTGAAGCGGCGGTAGTTCTCTTTCACGACGCCGCCGCAATTGGGGCACGGCGTCTTGAGCGTCGCGTAGTCACCAGGAATGGTGTCGCGGTCGTATTCCTTGGCCTTGGCGACGATGCGCTGCGTCATCGCGGCGATCTCGGCCATGAAGGTCTCGCGGCTCAGATGGCCCTTCTCCATCTCGGAGAGCTGGTACTCCCAGTTGCCGGTGAGTTCGGGCTTGGTCAGGTCTTCGACACCCAGCCCGCGCAGCAGCGTGGTGAGCTGGAAAGCCTTGGCCGTGGGCACCAGTTCGCGGCCGTCACGGAAGATGTACTTCTCCATGATCAGCCCTTCGATGATGGCTGCGCGCGTGGCCGGCGTGCCGAGGCCTTTCTCCTGCATGGCCTCGCGGAACTCCTCGTCGTCGATCAGCTTGCCGGCGCCTTCCATCGCGCTCAGCAGCGTGGCTTCGGTGTAGCGCGCCGGCGGCTTGGTCTTCAACGCGTTGACGTCGACGCTCTCGGTGCGCACCTTCTCGCCTGCTTCCACGGCCACCAAGTTGGCATCGTCTTCCTGCGCTTCACGGCCGTACACCGCGAGCCAGCCCGGCTTGACCATCACCTTGCCGTTGGTCTGGAAGCTGTGGCCGGCTGCGACCGAAATGCGCGTCGTGACCTGGAATTCGGCCGGCGGGAAGAACACCGCGAGGAAGCGCTTCACCACCATGTCGTACAGCTTGGCCTCGATCTCGGTCAGGCTCTTGGGTGCGATGAGCGTCGGGATGATCGCGAAGTGGTCCGACACCTTGGCGTTGTCGAAGATGCGCTTGTTGGGCTTGACGTAGCCCTCCTTGATCGCCTTCTTCGCATGCGGTACGAGTGCCTTCAGCGGGCCGGGCAGGTCTTCGCTCGCGATCATCTCCATCGTGTTCTTCACGACGGCCACATAGTCTTCCGGCAGATGCTTGCTGTCGGTCCGCGGGTAGGTCAGCACCTTGTGCTTCTCGTACAGCGCCTGCGCGATCGAGAGCGTGGTCTTGGCGCTGAAGCCAAAGCGCGAGTTGGCTTCGCGCTGCAAGGTGGTCAGGTCGTACAAGCCGGGCGAGCTCTGCGTGCTGGGCTTGGACTCTTCGGTCACCGTGGCCGGCTGGCCGCGGGCCGCGTCGGCGATGGCCTTGGCGTCCTTCTCGTTCCACAGGCGGTCGGCGCGCTGCTCGGCGTCGTCGGCATTCTTCTTCCACTTCGGGTCGAACCACTTGCCTTCGTACTCGCCGGCTTGCGCGGCGAAGGTGGCCTTGATTTCCCAGTAGTCGCGCGAGACGTGCTTGCGGATCTTCTCTTCACGCTCGACCACGATCGACAGCGTGGGTGTCTGCACGCGGCCCACGGTGGTGAGGAAGAAGCCGCCGTCGCGCGAGTTGAAGGCCGTCATGGCCCGCGTGCCGTTGATGCCGACCAGCCAGTCGGCCTCGGAGCGGCTGCGCGCCGCGTCGGCCAGCGGCAGCATCTGCTTGTCGGTGCGCAGGTGATCGAAGCCGTCGCGGATGGCGGCCGGCGTCATGCTCTGCAGCCACAGCCGCTTGACCGGGTGCTTGCTCTTGCTGTGCTGCTGGATCAACCGGAAGATCAACTCGCCTTCGCGGCCCGCGTCACAGGCGTTGATGAGTTCGGTCACGTCCTTGCGCTTGACGAGCTTCACGATGGCGGCGAGCCGGCTCTTGCTCTTGTCGATCGGGTTCAGGTCGAAGTGCGGCGGGATCACCGGCAGGTTGGCAAAGCTCCACTTGCCGCGCTTGACGTCGAACTCCTCCGGTGCCTTGATCTCCAGCAGGTGACCGACCGCCGACGTGACGAGGTGGTGCTCGCCTTCGAAGTACTCGTCGTGCTTTTCGAACTTGCCCGCCGTGGGCGTGAGTGCGCGCACGATGTCCTGGGCGACGGAGGGCTTCTCCGCAATGATCAAAGCTTTGCTCATGGCTCTTTCTGTGTTCCGGCGCCAAACGGTCGGCGCACTCTCTATCTACAATCCAGTCTTCTCGCGCGTATACGCGTACGCACACATGTGCGGGCACACGCACACACACGCGCACCCATGAATTCAATGTACCCAAACAAACCGATGACGCAAGCCCGCAGCGCCAACACCCGCCATTCCACCACTTTCACCGCGGCACCGGCACCTGAGGCCAAGGCCAGCGGGCGCCGCATCCAGGTACGCCGCAGCGGCGTCCATGGCAAGGGCGTGTTCGCCGTGGCCCCCATCGCCAAGGGCGAGACCATCATCGAATACAAGGGCGAAGTCATCTCCTGGCCCGAGGCGCTGCGCCGCCATCCGCACGACCCGATCGACCCGAACCATACCTTCTACTTCGAGCTCGAGACGGGCGACGCCATCGACGCGAAGTATGGCGGCAACGCCGCCCGCTGGATCAACCATGCCTGCAAGCCCAATTGCGAGGCCGACGAAACGAATGGCCGCGTTTTCATCAAGGCTTTGCGCACGCTGAAGCCGGGCGAAGAGCTGTTCTACGACTATGGCCTGAGCATCGACGCGCCCTACACCGCCAAGCTGAAAAAAGAATACGAATGCCGCTGCGGGGCGAAGAACTGCCGCGGCACCATGCTGGCACCAAAGACGAGGTAGCCCCGTGACATCGATCAACGAACCGCTGCAGTGGGGTGCCGAGTCGCTGTGGGAGCAGCTGGAACCGCTGCTGCCCGGCCTGAGTGTCGAGGTGGTGGCGCGCAGCGTTTCCACCAACACGGCGCTGCTCGAGCGGGCGCGGGTGCGTGTGGAGCCGGCCACTGACGAGCTGGTGCAGGTGCGGCACAGCATCGAGAGCGCGGCCTTCGGCCGCCGCGCCGCCGACGTGCAGCCCTGCCTGCTGGTGGCCGAGCAGCAGACCGGCGGCCGCGGCCGCCTGGGCCGGGTGTGGCAGTCGACCACCGGCGCATCGCTGACCTTCTCGCTCTCGTTGCCGATGAACCCGGCCGATTGGTCGGGCTTGTCGTTGGCTGTGGGGGTGGCGCTGGCCGACGCGCTCGACCCGAACCCCACGCCGGGCGCGCCCTACATCGGCCTGAAATGGCCCAATGACCTGTGGCTGATGGACACACCGCAGGCTGACGTTGACACCGACGTGCCCGCGCGCCGCAAGCTCGGCGGCATCCTGATCGAGACGGTATTGGCCGGCTCGACCCGGTTGGCGGTGGTCGGCGTGGGCCTGAACGTGCTGCCCGCACAACCGGCCGACGACCTCAGCACCGGCTACGCCTGCCTGCAGGAGCTGGGCACTGCAACCACTGCGCCGGCCGTGCTGGCGCGGCTGGCCGAGCCGCTGGTGAAAGCGCTGCTCGAATTCGACGCCCACGGCTTCGCGCCGTTTGCAGAGCGCTTCGCAGCACGCGACCTGCTGCGCGGCCGCGCCATCACCACCACGCAAACCAACCTGCCGGGCGGCGTGGCGCGTGGCGTCTCGGCCACCGGCACGCTGCTGATCCAGACCGACGAAGGCCTGCGCGAAGTGAGCAGCGGTGAAGTGAGCGTGCGGCTCAAGGGCAGCGCCACCTCGGCGGAAGAAGGCCCGCCGTCATGCTGAGGCTGTTCGTGCTGGTGCTGGTGTTGGCCAACATCAGCTTCTATGCATGGACACAAGGCATGCTCGACGGCGTGATCGGCGCGCGCCCTACCGGCGACCGCGAGCCCGAACGCATGGCGCGCCAGGTGAACCCCGATGCCGTGCGCGTGGTGCCGCCAGGGACCGTGGTCGCCGCGGCCGAGACAGCGCCCACCTGCCTGGAAGCCGGGCCTTACACGCCAGCGCAGATCGCTGCGGCCGAGAGCGTGCTGCAGACCGTCTTGCCACCGGGAAGCTGGACCACGCTGAAGACCGAGACACCGCCGGTATGGATCGTCTACATGGGCAAGTACCCGAACCGCGACGCGTTGCAGAAGAAGGCCGACGAACTGAAGCGCCTGAAGATCAGCTTCGAGGAAGTGCGCAACGCACCAGAGCTGGAAGACGGCTTGGCACTGGGCCGCTACGACAACCGCGCCGCGGCCGAGAAGGCGCTGAACGACGTGACCCAGCGTGGCGTGCGCACGGCCAAGGTGGCAACGCTGTCGCCGGCCGCGGTGTCGCACAGCTTGCGTGTGGAACACGCCGATGCAGCCCTGCAGACCCGCCTGGCGGGCCTGCGTGCCGAGGCCCTACTGGGCAAGCCGTTCGCGGTCTGCGCGAGCAAGACCTGACAACGCGGCCAGGGCCAGCACGCCCAAGGCCAAGCCGACCAGCCAGATCCAGCTGAGGGCACCGCCACCGCTGTCGCCCCCACCGCCGCCACTTGGGAGCGGCGGGGCAGCCGCATAACGGACCGCGCCTTCGGCATCCAGGATGCCGGCGCCGCAGGTGCTGGTGGTGCACTTGCAAGCCCCGCTGTTGGTCGAGGAGCAGACAGCGAGGTTCGAAGTCACGTGCGGCCTGGCCGTCGAACGCAGGCCGGCGATGATCTGCGGCACCGTCAGGTTCGGGTTGGTACTCAGCATCAGACTGATAACACCCGACACGATCGGCGCAGAGAAGCTGGTGCCGAATTCGTTCTTGTACCACTCGGCACCGGGTGCATTGGTGCCGGCGTTGGACAGTGTCAGGATCCCATCGTCGACGGTGTTGTCGCCCCCCACTGTCGAGATGGTGACTCCTGAACCCAAGTTGGAGTAATAGGTCTTGAGGCCATCGCGCGCGAGAGCTGCCACGGCGACGACTCCCGAACAGCTGGCCGGGCGCGACAGTGCACCTGCCTCGTTGCCGGCAGCCGCCACGACCACCACACCAATGCCGGCCAGCTCGTTGATAGCGGACTGATAGGCATCGCCACACACAGGGCCTCCACCGAAGCTGATGTTGATGATGCGGGCCGGGTTGGGGTTGTCGGGCACGTTGGCCACATGCAACCCGGCAGCCCACCGCATGCCGTCAACAATGTCAGTCACCGTTGCGCCGCATTTGCCAGCCACCCGCACAGGCAGCACTCGGCCGTTCCAGTTGATGCCAGCCACACCGACAGTGTTGTTGGTCGCAGCGGCAATGATGCCGCTGACAGAAGTACCGTGCCATGAGCTGCCCTGTACTGTGCACCCGCTGAACAATGGGTCCGTATCAGCCTCGGTCTGGGTCACCCAATCGCCAGGATCGGACGGGTCGGCATCGCGTCCACTGATGTCATTGGCGTACTCGACCTCAGAAACGAAATCGTAGCCGGGGAGAAATCTCCCAAACATCTCGGAATGAGCAGTCGTCCCCGAGTCCAACACCGCGACAACAGCCGAGGCGCGTCCGGTCTCGATACCCCAGGTCCCTTCGACTCCGGGCACACCCCAACTCGCCGGCCAGCCACCTGTCGTCTCACCGGGTGGGCGCAGCCACCACTGGCCCGTGTCGTTCGCCGCAGCGTTGTAGGCGTAGTACTGGTCGTTGGGAGCCGCGAGCAGATGCTCACGCACGTTCAATTCAACCCACTCGACATCGGGCTGACTGCGCAGACGCTCTGCCAGCGCCTGCGCTTCGGCCACGGGAAGGCGCCGGCCGAGGTCGAGGTGCAAGGCGTCGCGGCCGACCGGCCGGGTGCGTGCCTCGCTCATCCGGGCGCTTGCCAGCGTGCGTCGCACGCGGCCGGTTTCGGCCTCGCGCAGGCTGGAGGCACTCAACGCCGCCATGCGCTCATGCGATGGTGCGTCCTTGAGCTTGACGATCAGGCCGCTGACGGGCGGCTGCTGCCGTACCGGCGATTGCGCCGAGGCCGCGTTGACCAGGCCCATCGCCAAACACAGGCCGATCAAGAAACGGGAACACCCAGCGAAACCACGAACGCAGAAGACACCAGCCATGCCGTCAGACCCTTTGAAGAAACCTGTATCTTGCGCCAGTGCGCAAGCCCCGCCAAGCAGTTACTGGGTCAGCAAACGGCGTGCCGCGAGGGGTCGGGTCTTCTGCAGCCGCAGCCGGCGATTGCGCTCGGCCAGTACGACGATGGCCATCGTCAGGCCAAGCAGCCAATGCAGACCCAGCGCGCCGCCACCGCTGTTGCTCGGGCGGCTGATCAACGTCGAAACATCGGACGCTGCAGGGGGACCGCCCACAGCGATCGACACATCGCGCGTCGTTACGGCGTTCAGGTCGTCCGTTACGGAGAGTCGGATGACCACAGTGCTTTTGGCTACACCGAGCAAGGTGACGGTCGCTGCGTTGTTGGCGCTGGTGATGCTGGCGTAACTTCCACCGCTGACTACGCTCCAGGCATATGTCTGAACGGTCCGACCTGTCGGCAACACGGTGCGCACCGAGTCGAGCGTGAACGAAGCCCCTGGATTGGCGGCGCTCGTATCGAACGAGATCACAGGGATGACGTTCCCCACCGTGGTTGCCACTGCCGCGACGGCAGCACTGGTGTCGAGCAGGCCCGCTCCGCAGGTGCTGGCGGTGCAAGCGCATTCGTCCTGTTCCACCCCTGCCGGGGCGTGACAACTCGCCACGCCGCTAGGGGTCGGGAAAACTCGCGCGGAATTCTTCAGCGCGGCGAGTACTTCTGTCGGCGTAATGCTCGGTTTGGCCGAAAACATCAGAGCAGCCGTTCCAGCGACCATCGGTGCCGAAAAGCTCGTTCCGAGAGACGGGTTGATCGCGTCGGTGTAGGTGCTATTGGCCGACGCCCCTGTCGTACCGCTATTCACGGTGGTCAACAGTGGGTATTGGCACATGTCGCCCACGCCCACCGTCACGCAGTTGCCCGCTGGCGCACTGATGGACACCTGACTGCCCAGGCTCGAATAACCGACCTTGGTGCCACTGTGGCGCACCCCGGCCACTGCAATGGCACCGGGGCACATGGCCGGCACATTGACTGCGAGGCCGTCATTGCCCGCAGACACGACGACCACCGCACCCGCAGCGTTCGCTGCAGCGATGGCATCCACATAGTACTGAGGACAGCTGCCCGTCGGAGTTGACCCGAGGCTCAGGTTCAGCACCTTGGCCGGATGCGTGTTGTCCGGGACACCCGGTACGTGCTGACCCACGGCCCAGAGCATCGCGGCCGTGATGTCCGAGTCATAGCCACCGCATTTGCCGAGCACGCGCAGCGGAAGAATCATCACGTCACCGCCCACGCCCGCCATGCCGATGCCGTTGTTGGCGGCAGCACCGATCAGCCCGGCCGTCTGCGTGCCGTGCCAGCTGCTGTCTTCGGCGGTGCAGTCGGCGAAGTCACCGCCTGCGCTGACTTCGGCGCTGGTGACCCAATCGCCGGGGTCAGATGCATTGCTATCGCGCGCATTGCCGTCGTTGGCGATTGCGGCGTCGATGACGAAGTCATATCCGGGATACAACTTGACGGCCAGATCGGGGTGTTCGAAGCGGACGCCGGTGTCCAGCACCGCAACGACGACGCCCGCACCCGTGGTTTGTGCCCACGCTCCCTCGGCGTTGATCGCAGACACCGCGGTGGCAGTCGGAGCGCGCAGGTACCACTGACCCACTGCAGGAGTCGATGCCAACTGGCCAGCAGGGTAACGCGGGTCATTGGGCGCTGCAGCCGCATGACGTCGTTGGTCCACCAATGCGTACTCGACATCACTCTCTTTCGCGAGCCGAGCCGCAAGTTGCGCAGAGTTGAGGCCTGTCGCGCGCACGACCTGCAGGTGCGAATTGATAACCCGGCCATCGGTCAAGGCCAGACCGGTGCGCTGAGACAAGGCCTGCGCATGGCGCGTGGCCGCCTGCGCGCTGCTGGCAGCGGACAACACCTGAGAATTCGTCGAGGCCTTGAACTTGACGATCACGCGCGCTGCATCGGCCGCCGATGCCGAGACGGCCGACAAGGCCAGAACGAGCGAGGCCATGAGAGGCAGGCAACGCAGCGGTCGAATCAATTTCATCGTGAACAACCTTTCAGCGCACGGCTGAGGCAGAAGGGGGAGGCGGCCGAATGATCGTGCGGCGTTCGTCGACGCGCGCCTGTGCAAACACATCGCGCGCTTCGACGAGGCGCCGCAGGCCGGCATTGCATGTGGCTTCGTCGGGGCAGATCAAGGTCATCGCGAACAGCTGCGTCGTCGACGCCCCCGCGTCGCGCACCGGCAGGCCGGCGATCTGCGACACACGGGCCGCCACATCGGCCACGTTGGTCCACTCGGCCTGGGTCTGCACCTGCACACGCAAACCCGGCGCGGGTGCCTGGGGCGCTTGCGCGCAAGCGGCCACCGCGCTCGTCATGAAGACGGCAGCGGCGAGGCCGGAAGCAGAACGGGCGGACATGGCGAGAGTGTGGGGGGTCTTGCGTTGCTGGGATGTTGCTGCGGCACGCATGGATACACCGCGCGCTGACACGTTACCCACGTTACAGACACATGCTTAAGGCGGCATTCAAAAACAGCCACCCAAAAACGCAAAGTGCCGCAAGAGCGGCACTTTGTCACGCGCAAAAAACACGGCGCGTCGGGGAAGCGGATTGCGCTTACTTGGCGATCACGCGAACCATCTCGAGCACCTTGTTCGAGTAGCCCCACTCGTTGTCGTACCAGGACACGAGCTTGACGAAGGTGCTGTCGAGCGCCATGCCGGCATCAGCGTCGAAGATCGACGTGCGCGCATCGCCACGGAAGTCTGTTGCGACGACCTTGTCTTCGGTGTAGCCCAGCACGCCCTTCAGCGCGCCTTCGGACTGCGCCTTGAACTCGGCACAGATTTCCTTGTAGCTGGCTTCCTTGATCAGCTCGACTGTGAGGTCGACCACCGACACATCGGAGGTCGGCACGCGGAACGACATGCCGGTCAGCTTCTTGTTCAGTTCGGGAATAACCACACCGACAGCCTTGGCTGCACCCGTGGAGGACGGGATGATGTTCTCGAGGATGCCGCGGCCGCCGCGCCAGTCTTTGTTGCTCGGGCCGTCGACGGTCTTCTGCGTGGCTGTGGCGGCGTGCACCGTGGTCATCAGGCCGCGCTTGATGCCCCACTTGTCGTTCAGCACCTTGGCCAGCGGCGCCAGGCAGTTCGTCGTGCACGATGCGTTGGAGATGATGGTCTGACCGCTGTAGGTCTTGTCGTTGACACCGAACACGAACATCGGTGTGTCGTCTTTCGACGGACCGGTCAGCACGACCTTCTTGCCACCCGCGGCAATGTGCTTTTCGGCGGTGTCCTTGGTCAGGAAGATGCCGGTGGCCTCGACGATGATGTCGGCCCCAACCTCGTTCCACTTCAGCGTGGCCGGGTCGCGCTCGGCGGTCAGGCGGATCTTCTTGCCGTTCACGATGAGTGTGTTGCCATCGACCGACACGTCGCCTTCGAAGCGGCCATGCACCGAGTCGTACTGCAGCATGTAAGCCAGGTAGTCGGGTTCGAGCAGGTCGTTGATGCCGACGATCTCGATGTCCTTGAAGTTCTGGATCGCTGCGCGGAACACCATGCGCCCGATGCGGCCGAAGCCGTTGATGCCGATCTTGATGGTCATGTTCGTTTCTCCAGTTGACAGAAAAGATTCAGGTGAGATCCAGCGAACCACAAGGCACCGAGATCCTTGTGTGGCCGCCCAGGACATGTTTGAGCTGATCCGGCTTCAAGGCCAGAGGAATTGTCTTGAGCCATTGTAGGAAGGGCTCGCGGCGAGGGTCACGCTCTCCGACCGCCCCCACGACGTTCTCGTCGTAAGGCTGCCAAAGCTCGAGAAGTACATCGAACGGGCAACCCATTGAAGAGAGGTCAAAGCGAACCTTGCCTGAAGGCGCGTCCAAGGCCTTGGGTTCGATGGCCCCTACAAATTGCTGCAGTGTCAGGTCCTTGAGGCTGAACCTCCTGTTGCCTTCGATCCGGAAATGAAACGGGATGCGCGCCGTCACGGACTGACCAGCAGGCAAGCAGGGGAGCCGTACGTCCTTCAGGTACTGGGTGACCTCGTTCGCCAACGCGGGGCTGCCGGAGTCGAAGAGGATCCGAACCTGCGGCGACTGTGCGCTCGAGCTGAATGTCATGCTGGCCAGCACCACACCCTCAACGTCTTTCCTGATCAGATAGTCGGGATATGCTGGCCATCGACGCCATGGAAAAGGCTCGCCATCCAGCATGGCGCAACCACGAAAAGATTCCGTTTGGCGCTCCAGTCCGCTCCAGCTGACAGGCCGACTGTCTGTGGGTCTGAAATCAAACTCTTGCCTCGCAACGATAGGGGCCTGCCCCGGCTTCATGCAAGGCAGTCGGTATTCGCTTGCACGCCGTTTGGCAAGGGTTGCGAAATCATCTTCGCCCGTATTGGCTATCACTTCGACCTCGGGTTCAAGGTCGCCGCCCTTGAAGGTGATCTGCAGCCTGATCAACGCGCCCTGTTTGCGTTCAAGCAAGCTTGTCGGATACGGGATCGGTTTTGCCTCCGAGCTCGCCGGGGTCAGGCACGAGAGAGTCGAGTCCTTGCTTTCAAACGTTAGATTCTGGGCACGTGCCTCCAGGGACAGTAGCCCCAGGAACACCGATACAACGAGAAGTAGCCTGACCACGAACGTCACAGTCGGCTCGTTGTTGCGATTCAAACGCACACTCAGCGCTTGGTCTGCAGCACCGCCTTGACGGTATCGACCACGTTTTCAGAAGTGAAACCGAAGTGCTTGAACAGCACCCCAGCCGGAGCCGACTCGCCGTAGGTGTCGATGCCGACCACGGCAGCGCAGCCATATTTCCACCAGCCGTCGGTGACGCCCATCTCCACCGCGATGCGCGGCAGACCGGCAGGCAGCACCGACTTCTTGTACTCGGTGCTCTGGCGGTCGAACACGCTGGTCGATGGCATCGAGACCACGCGGACTGCAATGCCCGCCACTGCCAGTTGCAGTTGTGCATGCAATGCGAGTTGCACTTCGGAGCCGGTGGCGATGATCACGGCCTGGGCTTTCTTCTTCAGGCCCACTTCGCTCGGCTCGGCCAGCACGTAGGCACCCCTGGAGATGTCTTCAAGGCCGCTCTTGGGCGAATACGTCAGGTTCTGGCGCGACAGCAGCAGCGCGCTCGGGCGCTGCTTGTTCTCGATCGCGCAGGCCCAGGCGACGACGGTCTCGGCAGTGTCGCCCGGGCGCCAGACGTCGAGGCCGGGGATCAAGCGCAGCGAGGCCGCGTGCTCGATGGACTGGTGCGTGGGGCCGTCTTCGCCGAGGCCGATGCTGTCGTGCGTGAAGACATGGATCACGCGCTGCTTCATCAGCGCGGCCATGCGGATGGCGTTGCGGCTGTAGTCGCTGAAGGTGAGGAAGGTGCCGCCGTAAGGAATGAAGCCACCATGCAGCGCGACGCCGTTCATGATGGCGGCCATGCCGAATTCGCGCACGCCGTAGTTGATGTGGCGGCCGCCATTCGACTCGCCCTTGTCATCGAAGCGCAGAGCCGGCGTGCTGCTGGTGTTGGTGAGGTTGGAGCCGGTCAGGTCGGCGCTGCCGCCGAGCAGCTCGGGCAAGGTCTTGGTGAACGCTTCGAGTGCGATCTGGCTGGCCTTGCGGCTGGCCACGGTCTCGGCCTTGGTGTGGGCAGCGACTGCTGCATCGACGGCCGCTTGCGTCCAGCCTTTGGGCAGTTCGCCATCGAGGCGGCGAACCAGCTCGACCGCCAGCTCGGGGAACGCCTTGCCGTAGGCCTCGAAGGCATCGACCCAGCGCGACTCGGCGGCCAGGCCGTTTTGACGCGCGTCCCAGTTCTCATACGCTTCTTCGGGGATGACGAAGGGCTCGTGGCTCCAGCCCAGCGCCTCGCGCGTGAGCTTGATCTCGTCGCCACCCAGCGCTTCGCCATGGGCCTTGGCCGTGCCGCCGCGGTTGGGCGAGCCCTTGCCGATGGTGGTCTTGCAGCAGATCAGCGTGGGCTTGTCCGACTTCTTGGCCTTGGCGATGGCGGCATCGACGGCGTCGACATCGTGCCCGTCAACCTTGGCGATGACGTTCCAGCCGTAGGCTTCAAAGCGCTTGGGCGTGTCGTCGATGAACCACGGCGCGACCTTGCCGTCGATCGAGATGCCGTTGTCGTCGTACAGCGCAATCAGCTTGTTCAGGTTCCAGGCACCGGCCAGCGCGGCGGCTTCGTGGCTGATGCCTTCCATCAGGCAACCATCACCCAGGAACACGTAGGTGTGGTGGTCGACGATGGCGTGGCCGTCACGGTTGAATTCCCTTGCGAGCAGCTTCTCCGACAAGGCCATGCCGACGGCGTTGGCGAAGCCCTGGCCCAGCGGGCCGGTGGTGGTCTCGACCCCCGGCGTGATGCCGACCTCGGGGTGGCCCGGCGTCTTGCTGTGCAGCTGGCGGAAGTTGCGCAGCTCGCTCATCGGCAGGTCGTAGCCGCTCAGGTGCAGCAGCGCGTAAATGAGCATGGAGCTGTGGCCGTTGCTCAGCACGAAGCGGTCGCGGTCGGCCCAGTGCGGGTTGCCGGGGTTGTGCTTGAGGTGGCGGCCCCAAAGGGCGACTGCGATGTCGGCCATGCCCATCGGGGCGCCGGGGTGGCCGGAATTGGCTTGCTGCACGGCGTCCATCGCCAGGGCACGGATGGCGTTCGCCATCAAGGAAGTGTTGGAAGCGATGGCGGTCATGGGCTCGCGGCTGAATGGGGAAACCCCGCATTTTACGGGCCCTGATAATCCGGCGATGCACGGCCTGCACCTCACCGCCGACTTGAGGGGATGCTCCCTCGAATTGCCCCCACTCACCGACCCGGCGGCCCTGCGCGATCTGTGCCTGCGCGCCGTGCGCGACGCCGCGCTGCAGCCCGTGGGGGAGCTGTTCCACACCTTCCCATCCGCGGGTGGGGTAACAGGTGTGGTGCTGCTGGCCGAATCGCACCTGGCCGTCCACACCTGGCCCGAGCTGCAGGCGGTGACGCTCGACGTCTACGTGTGCAACTTCGGCGCCGACAACACGCACAAGGCGCATCGCCTGATCGACACGTTGCTGGCCGCCTTCCAGCCCGAGCAGGTGGAACGGCACGCCATCGAACGGGGCCGCCCCGCATGAAGGCACTGATTCTCGCCGCGGGCCGGGGCGACCGCATGCGGCCGCTGACGGACCACACGCCCAAGCCCTTGCTGGTGGTGCGCGGCAAGCCGCTGATCGTGTGGCACCTCGAAGCACTGGTGCGCGACGGCGTGCGCGAAGTCGTCATCAACACCGCCTGGCTCGAAGACCGCATCGTCGACGCGTTGGGCGACGGCTCGCGCCACGGCGCATCCATCCGCTACTCGCTCGAAGGCCGCGACCACGGCGGCGCGCTCGAAACTGCCGGCGGCATCGCCAAGGCGCTGCCGCTGCTGGTGGATGCATCGAACGACTGCTTCTGGGTCGTTTCGGGTGACGTCTTCCTGCCCGGCTTTCGTTTCGATGCCGCTGCGGCGCAGCGCTTCGCGCTTGGCAACGCACTGGCCCACCTGTGGCTGGTGCCGAATGCACCGCACCACCCGACAGGCGATTTCGGCATCGACGCCCACGGGCTTGCTTCACGCAGCGCCGAGCCGCGGCTCACTTGGGCCAGCGTGGGGCTGTTTCGCGCCGCGATGGTGGCCGATGTGGCGATGGGCCAGAAGCTGCCGTTGACCCCGCTGCTGCAAGCCGGTGCCGATGCCGGCCGCATCAGCGCCGAGCGCTACGACGGGCCGTGGACCGACGTGGGCACCGTCGAGCGGCTGAACGCGCTCAACACGCCGGGCAGCTGATCGAAGGCTTTAGCGCCGCAGCGCAGGCTGCGAGACTGGTGCGCGCCCCGTGGACGCGCGCACCACCAGGCGGGGCGGCGAGGTTTCTCGTTGCAGCGGCGCCGAGCTGTCGTCTTGCCGGATCATGTGCATGATCATTTCCACCGCGAGCTCGGCCGACTCCTGCGTGGGCACCGCCACCGTGGTGAGCGCGGGCCGCACCTGGTGGGCGAGCTGGATGTCGGTGATGCCGATGACCGAGAGGTCCGCGGGCACGTCCAGGCCCATGTCGGCCGCCGCCTGCAGCACCCCCAGTGCGGGCAGGTCGTTGGAGACGAACACGGCCGTCAGATCGGGCGCTCCCGCCAGCAAGGCGTGGGCCGAGCTGCGGCCGGCGTCGATGGTGTCGTGGCCGAAAGAGACGTCGGCATCGTCGTGCGCGATGCCGGCGCGCTGCAGCGCCTCGGCGAAGCCGCGGTAGCGCCAGATGTGGTTGCCGGTGGGCTCGCTGCCGACCACCGCACCGATGCGGCGATGGCCGAGCTTGATCAGGTGCTCGGCGGCGATCGCCCCCGCGCGGTAGAAGTCCACCGCCACGCTGGGCAGCGCGGGCGGCTGGTCGGGCTTCTCCCACATGCACAGCACCACCGGCACACCGCGCGCGCGCAGCGCCACCAGCTCGTCGATCTGCACGAAGTCGGCGTTCATCACCAGCACGCCGTGCGCCAGCGAGCCGCCCACGGCGTCGAGGTAGGCGCGCTCCTGCACCGGGTCGTCGTTGGTATTGCACACCAGCAGAAAGTAGCCCAGCTTGCGCACCGCCTGCTCGACCGCAAGCGCGAACTCGGGGTAGAACGGGTTGGCAATGCTGGAGACGATGAGCGCGATCGTCGGCGGGCGGCCTTCGGCCAGTGCGCGCGCCGTCAGGTTGGGCCGGTACTGCAGCTCCTCCACGATGGCGAGCACGCGCTGGCGCGTTTCGGCGCCGACCTTGCCGCGCCCACGCAGCACGTTGGACACGGTGGCTGCCGTCACGCCGGCCTGTCGGGCGACCTCAGCGAGCGTGGTCATGGCAGGGGCACGCGGGGGTACGTCAAAACACGGTGGGCAGTCATTGCCTGGAGCATAGGCCACGCCTCAAGGTGTGCGGCGGCCCAGGTCAAAGCCCACCTCGACCGTGGCCGCACGGCGCTGCTCGAGCGGCTGAAAGCGCCAGCGCCTGACCGCCGCAAGCGCCACCGGGTCGAGCCGCTTGTCGCTGCTGGAGACGACCTCGGCATGCGCCAGGCGGCCGTCGACGTCCACCTCGATGCGCACGCGCACCTGGCCTTGGCGCATGGTCTGCATCAGGGCCGGGTCCCACAGCGGCTCGACCTGGTCGATGAGCACGAGTTCTTCGGGCGCACTCGCCTGTTCGCGCGTGAGGTCGAAGCCGAACTCCGCCGTGGCGCTGCGGGCCATGTCCATCGGCTGGAAGCGCCATTGCCGCAACACCGCCAACGCCACCGCGTCGAGCCGCGAACTGCTGCTGGACACGACCTGCGAGCGCGACAGCTGCCCTTCGGCATTGACCTCGAACGACACCACCACGCGGCCCTTGCGCAAGGATTGCATCAGCGCGTCGCCCCACTGCGGATCCACGCGTTCGAGCGTCACGATCTCCTGGGCTCTGGGCAAGCCCGCGTCAGCCTGTGCGGCAGCCGATGCGGGCGGGTTGCTCGTCACCGGTGGCGGCACGGCTTCCGCAGCGGATGGCGTGGCCCCCACTGCGGTCGCCGTCGAACCTTGCGTCGCAGGCGAGTTCGGCTTGGCCGCGCTCACCGCGCGCTTGGGGCTCGGCGCGGCCGGCTTGGCCGGCGCAGGGGGCGCTGGCGCGGCCTTGGCGTTGTCGGCCTGCAGCTTGATCCAGCGCATCGGCGATTCGGCCGCGCGCTTGGCGCGTGCCATCGCTTCCTGATCGGCGGCAGGCGCTTGCGCGCGCGCCGCCGAGGGAGCGCCGATCAGCAGCGCGAGCCACAGCGCACTGGCGAATGCACCTTGTCGAGACATCATCGTCGCCTCCTGATTGCACACGGCCTGGATCATGGCAATGCCCCCGGTGGTGGCTTAGAACGGCTCCAGCGCCACCGTGAACCGGCCCGAGCCGTCCAAGGCGCCGAAGGTGTAGTTCTGCCAACCCGGGTAGGCCTGCGGTTCCCAATAGAACACGCCCAGGCCCTTGGAGCCGAGCGCCTTGGTCCGGGTGAGCAGGTCGGAGAGCATGCTCTTGGTGGTGGCGGCCTGCTGCCAGTCCATGCCCACCTCGGCCACGAGCACCGGCTTGCTGTAGCGCGCCACCATGTCCTTCATGTTGGTCGCGATGCTGATGTTGCGGTTGGCCCAGTTGCTGGCGGTCGGGTAGTGCGACATGCCGATCACGTCCCACTTGGCGCCGCCGTTCTTCACGCCGTCGAAGAACCAGCGGAACACCGCGTTGTCATAGCCGTTGGCCAGGTGCAGCACCACCAGGGCGCTGGGGTACACCGCCTTCACGGCGTTGTAGCCGCTGTTGATGAGGCCCGACAGCTGGCTGAAGTTGGACGTGCTGCCTTCGGGCCAGAGCATGCCGCTGTTGATCTCGTTGCCCACCTGCACCCATTCGACGGTGATGCCGTTGGTCTTCAGGTAATTGAGCACGTCGTGCGTGTGGCTGTACACGTCGGTGTTCAGCTGCGACAGGCTGTGGCTGGCCCAGGCCGCGGGCTTGGTCTGCTGGCCCGGGTCGGCCCAGCTGTCGCTGTAGTGGAAGTCGATCATGATGCGCTGGCCCTGCGCCTTCGCCCGCTTGGCCTTATACAGCGTGTCGGCCGCATCGTTCCAGCCGCCAGACGGGTTGACCCAGACGCGCAGGCGGATCGCGTTGACCCCGAGATTCTTCAGCAGCACGAACGGGTCGGTCTGGACACCGCTGCTGTTGTAGAACGAGTAGCCGGCGGCCTCTTCCTGGTCGACCCAGCTCACGTCGGCACCGTTCGCGAAGTCGGCCGCTTGCGCGAGCGGCGACAGCACGGCGCAGGCTGCGATCAGGCCACACGCGGCCCAGCGTAAAAACGATTTCTTCTTCACAGTTTGTCTCCTGTCGGTTGCCAAGTCTTTCTAATGCCCCGATGGGTTTGGCAAGACCATCGGGGTTCTCTCTGGATGTGTGGATGCAGGCCCTCAGTTCGCGGCGACCAATAACCACTGCTGCTGCGGCAAGGCATCGACCGCGGCATGCAGGCGCACCGGTGAGCCATCGGCCACCGAAGCGTCGGTGTCGAGCACCAGGCCGCTTGCATGCTGGACGATGCGGAAGCTGCCAACGCCCGCGTCGACCACGTCCCATTGCTGCGCGGCGCTGCTGGTGGCCGTCGCCTGCATGAGTGCGGCGCCCTCGCCGCCGGCGCTGCTGTCGAGCAGCAGGCCGCTGTGACGGGCGGCCAGGCTGAAGAAGCCCGCGCTGTTGCCTGTCACGGCCCAGCGCTGGCTCGCTGCGCTGCCGATGGCGGACTGCATGACCTGTGCACCCGTGGCCGTCGATGCCGCCAGCACGTCGAGCGCCATGCCGCTGGCACGGTTGACGATGCGGTAGCTCAGTGCCGGGTCGAGCAGGCCGCCCAGCGCGGCCAGGCCGGGCAGCACCGCACCGTTGTCGGCATACAGCGTCTTCTCGCCCCAGTTGGAGCCCTGCCCCGCGATCGGCAGCCACTCCGGAGCCCAGAACATCACGCCGCGGCCACGCCCGTTGGGGAGGGTGCGCACATGCGCCACCAGGTCGATCAGAAATTGGCGCTGGCCGGCCGGCGTGACCAGGTACGTGACCCAGGGGCCGCTCCAGCTGCCTTCGAAGGGGTAGCCGGTCTCGACCACCATCACGCCCTTGTCGTAGCGCGTGGCGGTGTTGGTGAGCACGGTCTTCGCGCCGCTCAACGCGCCGTGGTACTGCGGGTAGAAGCTCAGGCCGATGAGGTCGTAGGCGATGCCCTGCGCCGCCACGTTGTCGAAGAACCATTGAGTGGCGCCCCAGTCGCCGCCGCGGTCGATGTGCAGCATGACCTTCGGCGCTGCGGCCGTGCCGGTGCCGTCTTTCACGCCGCGGATGCCGGCCTTGAGCAAGGTGGCAAAGCTGCCCCAGCCGTTGACCGAGATCTGCCCTGTTTTCCACAGCATGCCGTCGGTGGTCTCGTTGCCGATCTGCACGATGTCGGGCATGGCGCCGGCATCGCGCAGCGTAGTGATCACATCGGCGGTGTAGGTCTGCACCTGCGTGGCCAGCGGCGCGAGCGCCAAGCCCGACCAGGCGGCCGGCTGGGTCTGCGCGCCGGGGTCGGCCCAGGTGTCGGAGTAGTGGATGTCCAGCAGAAAAGCCAAGCCCGCCGCCTTGATGCGCTGGGCGAGCGCCACGGTGTAGGCCAGATCGTTGACGAAGATGTCGCTGCCGCTCGGGTTCACCCACAGACGCAAACGCATCATGGTGCAGCCATGGTTCTTGAAGGTGGCGAGCAGGTCTTCAGCTTGGCCGCCGGCGCTGTACACCTGCCCCTGCGCCTCCATCAGCGAGAGCAGCGAGATGTCGCCGCCAGTGTGGAAGTCGCTGCTCGGCGTGCCGCCGGTCACCGGTGCGGGCGATGGCGACGCGCTGCTGCTGCCGCCTCCGCCGCCACAACCGGCCAGCGTCACGCCGGCCACACCGCCGAGCGCGGCCAGGACGGCGCGGCGGCGCCAGAGGGGGTTGTTCCAGGCTTCGGAAGGCTCTGCGTGCATGGTGGGGTGCTCAGCGCACCGGCTCCGCGGTGATGCGCGTGAAGGTCGCGTCTTCGTAGAACTCGACGTCGTCGAGATTGCCCCACTGGCCAGCCTGGCCGTCGACGTAGAGCCCGAGGGTGCAGCTGCCCTGCGTCACGCGGATGCCACGCACGGCGTATTGCTTCCAGCGCTTCCAGCCGCTATTGACGACGGTGGTGGACACCGTGGCGCCGCCGCAGTCGCGGGCGAACAGCTTGACCGTGGGCTCGCCACCAGCGCCGGCCATCCAGCCCTTGAAGGCGTAGGTGCCGTTCTTCAAGCCAGTGAATCGCTTGAGCAGCAGCACCTTGAAAGGCTTGTCGAACCAGTACTTGATCGAGAACGAGCCGCCGTGCGCGTTCTCGGCCTTGTCTTCCACACCCGAGCCGGTGGCATCGCCACGCCAAACCCAACCGTCCAGGCTGCCGGTCTCGAAGCCCGGGTTGGCCAGCAGGTTCTTGCCGCCCTCGGGCTGGCCCTGCACGACGGTGGCGGGTACATCGGCCGCGCTAGACACCGCCACGCTGGGGCGGTCTGGGTCGGGCTTCTCGATGTCGCCGGGGATTTCCTCGGCGCCCACCGGGCGCAAGAACAGGCGCACCGCCACCAGGCCGTTCTGGCCGCCCTTGCCATCGGCGACGACGTCGGGCGCCTCGGGGTCCATCACCCACTGCCGGCTGGTGCCGACGACGAACTTGTACTGCAGCACGTCGGTGGGCTTCACACCACGCAACACATAGACCCACAAGCCCTCGGCGTTGCGGGTCATGGGCGCTGACACCACCGACCAGTCGTTGAAGCTGCCCGCCACCACCGCGCCGCCCGCACCGCCGCGGTACTGGAACTCCACCTCGACTTCGGTGCCCACCTGGCGCACCTTGACCTTGGCCTGCGCCAAGCCGGCGCACAAGCTGCTGGCGAACAGCAGCACGAGAGCGGCGAGGCGCCGCGTGGGGAAGGACGTGAGCATGAAGACCTCCAGAGGAAAGGGTTGTGGGCTTCTCAGCGCGCCGGGGCGCCGTCTTCGCGCAGGAACTCGATGTCGTCGACGTTGCCCCAGTTGCCGGTCACGCCATCGATGGCCACGCCGACGGTGCAGTTGCCACCGCTGACCTGGATGCCCGAGACGACGTATTGCTTCCACTTCTGCCAGCCGGTGTTGCCCATGGCCGCGGTCTTGGGGCTGCCGTCACCGCAGTCGCGCGCGAACAGCTGGAGCGATTTCTCGCCGCCACTACCGGCCGCCCAGGCCTTGAGTGAATAGCGGCCGTCCTTGATGTTGCTGAACTTGCGCAGCAGTTCCACCTTGAAGGACTCGCCGCGCCAGTAGTGCAAAGAGTGCAGGCCGGTGTGTGCGTTGCCCGGGTTGCGTTCGTTGCTCAGCACGCCGGCCTCGCCCACCACCGTCCAGCCTTCGAGCGTGCCCTTCTCGAAGCTCGAATCGTCGATGAGGTTGCGGCGTGGCGTGACGTCCACCTCGGCCACCAGCGTGACCGACTTGCCGACCGCTTCGCCGAACATCGAGAAGTGCCCGGGCGTGGCCAGCTTGTCGGCCGGAACGTCTTCCCACTGCACGAACACGGGCCGCTGCGCGTCGTCGCTGAAAGGCAGCGTCACTGTCTCGGGCGGCGCCCACAGCTCGCCCACGAAAGCGTTGAGCTTCATCGGCTCGCGGGCCAGGATCTGCGGCACGTCTTGCGGCGTGCCGGCTTCGCGCACGCGCTTGAACACGGCCAGCGACGCGAGCGCCTGGCCCTTGGTGTCGAACATGGCCTGGTTGTCCCAGCCGTTGCCCTCGCCGGTGCGCCAGCCGCTGCGCGCCACGGGAATCCAGTCGGGCTCCCAGTAGAAGACGCCGAGGCCGCGGCCACCGGGCACCTGGGCGACGGCGTCGATCACGTCGCGCACGAGGCTGGTCTGGCCCTGCAGGCTGGCCTTGTAGCCGCCGCTCTTCTGCATCTCGGCATTGAAGAGGTTGGGCCAGCTGTCGCCATCGGCCGTGGTGTAGGCGTAGGCGGTTTCGAGCACGGCCACTTCTTTGCCGTAGCGCGATGAAATCTCGTCGATGTTGCTGCGCAGGTCGTCGATCGTGCCGTGGTAGTACGGGTAGAACGACAGGCCGATCACGTCGTAGTCCACGCCTTGTTGCGTGAACAGATCGAACACGCGGCGGTACAGCTTGTTGTCGCCGCCATTGGCCAGGTGCACGGCCACCTTCAGGCGCTCGCTGGTGCCGCGTTTCGGGTCGGCCTCGCGCACGGCGCGGATGCCCTGGCTGATGAGCGCCACGAAGCCGGCATCGCCGCCGATCTTCTCGCTCGCATTGGCCTGCCATGTCTTGCCGTCGGGCCAGAGCATGCCGCCATTGAGTTCATTGCCGACCTGAACCATGTCCGGGAAGACGTCTGCGTTGCGCAGCGCGGCCATCACCTGCGCGGTGTAGCGGTGCACCTCTTGCTCCAGCTCGGCGCCCTTGAGCTTGCGCCACGCGGCCGGCTTGTCCTGCTTCTCCGGGTCGACCCAGAAATCGCTGTAGTGGATGTCGAGCAGGTACTTCAATCCCAGCGCCTTGGCGCGCTTGGCCAGGCGGATGGTCGTCGCCAGGTCGTTGTTGCCGCCGCCTTTCGGGTCGCCGCGGCGCGAGATCACGCGGCCGTTCTCGATCACGTCGCTGTCATTCACCGGCGTGTGCCACAGGCGCAGGCGAATCCAGTTGACGCCGTTGTCCTTGAGGATCTGCAGCGCGTCCTTGCGCTCGCCGTTCTGGTCGGAGAACTTGCCACCATTGCGCTCGAGCTGGTCGAGCATGGACACGTCGGCGCCCATGATGAAGTCGGCGCGCAAGTCCTTCACGGGCTGCACGGTCACGCCTGCCGGTGCCGCCAGAGCCACCACGGCCACGCTCCACCCCACGGCGATGGCCGCCACCCTGCTTGCGAAGTTCCGCATGACTGTGTTCCTGCACCGTGTCGGCAAAAAAGGCGGGCGCTGGGCAGCGCCCGCCGAACCCCTGAGAAACGCTGGATCTATCGAACCGTCCGTACCCGACTTACCACCAGATTTCGGCTTGCACGCCGTAGCGGTTGCCGCTGGTCTTGTCCGTCGGCAGGCCGTTGCCGCCAGCCGCTGCGGCGTCGTTCCAGTTCGCACGCGTGTAGAACAGGCGCAGTTCGGGGCGGTCGGAGAATCCCGTGCCGGTGGCCAAGGTCGGAGCGATCGTGAACTTGGTCAGACGCTGGGTGTCGTTGTCGCCGACCTTCTTGGTCGAGACACCGGCTTCGCCGACCAGCTTGAAGTTGGTGGTGAACGCGTAAGCCACGCGGCCGCCGACGGTGGTGCCGCGGGTCTTGAACGGCGAGGTGGGGTGCACGTTGTCGCTCTCCTGAAGGTGCGCCAGCACCTGGCCGCCGAAGGCCCCGACCTGCCAGGTGAAGGTGTCGGCAATGCGATAGCTCTTGGCCGTGCTGTGATCTTCCAGCCAGTTGTTGCCGGTCTGGTCGGGCACCCAGTCGTTGCCATCGGTACCGGGGTTGTTGAAGGCCTTGGCGAACCCGCCATTCAGGCCCGACGAACCTTGCGCGTACTGCAGCCAGATCGTGTTGCCGCCACCCAGTTCAAACAGGTTGTGCTGGTAGTGCTGGATCGTCAGCGAGGCGCCCTTGCGGCCATCGATCGTGTTGCCCGTACCGTCGACATAGGTCTCTTCGCTGTGGACGAAGCCGGCGAGTATCCGCAGCCAGCCACCGGGGTTGACGTTGTTGGTGCTGTACTCGAGGTTGACGCGCGAGGCGGTGCCCCAGCCGGTGTCCGCAGGTGGGGTCGCGCCGTTCTTGGCTGTGTCGCGGCGGAAGTACGCCACGCCGAACTTGCCACCCAGCGCCTCGATGTTGTCCGCACCGGCACCGGTGCCGTCGAGCTGGGTGTACTTGGTGTCGGTGATGTGAATTTCCGAGCGGCCGTAGTAGCGCTTGCCGGCCCAGAAGTTGACCTTGGGTGCGAAATCGAAGCCGCTGCCTTCGAGGAAAGCCTGGCCGAGACCGGCGTCGCTGGCGCTCGTTCCGCTGCCGGCCCACACCGGCATGATGTTGCCGCTGAACTGCAGGTCACCGACCTTGAAGGTGTTCTTCAGGTTGACTTCGACGTAGGTGTCGCATTCATTGCCCAGGCGGTACTTCAGGCCGTCGCCGCTGAGGGCATAGCACTGCACCGAGTTGTCCTTGGTGCCGGCGCCGGTGCCGGCCCGGAAGTAGCCGTCGGTGCTGAACTGCGCGTGGGCCGCGCCGCTCAGCAGCAGCGCCGAGGCAATCGCGCAGGCGCGCAACGAAACGGGGGGAAGGCTCTTCATCGTCAGTCTCCTCAAAGGCAGATCCTCTGCCGGGTTGTTGAAATGGAAGGGGTCGTCCTTCCGGGGGTAAAACGCTTAACTTCTTGCGTGGTTCAGGGCCATGGAGGTATTCGGGTTCAGCCCTTGACGGCGCCGGAGGTGAGCCCGGACACCAGCCAGCGCTGCGTCACCAGGAACAGCAGCGTCAGCGGCAGGCCGGCCAGGATGGCGGTGGCGGCGAAGTCGCCCCACAGGTAGCGCTGGTTGAACAGGAACAGGCGCGAGCCGATGGCCAGCGTGAGATTGGCTTCGTCGTGCATCAGCACCGAGGCGACGGGGTACTCGATCATTCCGCCCAGGAAGGCGAGCACGAACACCACCACCAGAATCGGCACGGCCATCGGCAGCAGCACGTAGATGAAGGCCTGGAACGGCGTGGCGCCATCGACGGCGGCCGCTTCTTCCAGCTCACGCGGCACACTGTCGTAGTAGCCCTTGATGAGCCAGATGTGCTGCGCCACGCCGCCGGTGTAGGCGAGCGCCAGGCTCCAGTGGCTGTTCAGCCCCAGCCAGGGCACCACATCACCGATGCGGTCGAACAAGGCGTAGATCGCCACCAGCGCGAGCACCGAGGGGAACATCTGCAGCAGCAGCAAGCCGTTGAGCAAGGCGGTGCGGCCGCGAAAGCGCATGCGGGCAAAGGCATAGGCGCTGGTGATCGATAGCAGCAAGGCCACCGTCGCCGAAATGAACGCCACCTTCAGCGAGTTCCAGATCCACTGCAGCACCGGGAACGGTGGCTTGATCAGCTGCCCGTCTGCATCGACGTATGACATGCCCAGCGCGAGCTTCCAGTGTTCGAAGCTGATGTGGTCGGGGATCAGGTGGCCGCCGGCAAAGTTGCCGGGCCGCAGCGAGATCGACAGGATCATCAGAAACGGGGCCACCGTGAGTGCAATGAAGGTAATCAGCAGCGCATGCACGCAGAGCACGCGCCAGCGGTGGGTTTTCTTGAGGACGATGGCCATGGCGCTTACCTCGTTTCCTGGCCGACCTTGAACAGGCGCAGGTTGATGACCGCCAGCGTGGCGACGATCAGGAACACGATTGACGAGATGGCGCAGGCGAGCGCGTAGTTCTGCCCCGAGTCCTGGAACGCGATGCGGTAGGTGTACGACGCGAGCAAGTCGGTGGCGCCGGCCGGCACTTCGGTGTCGAGAAAGTCAGGCGCGCCAGCGGTCAACAACGCGATCAAGGTGAGGTTGTTGAAATTGGATGCGAACGAGGCAATCAGCAGCGGTGCGATCGGCCGTGCGATCAACGGCAGCGTGATGCGAAAGAAGTTGGTGAACAGCCCCGCCCCCGCCAGCGCCGAGGCTTCGTACAGCTCGCCGGGAATGGCCTTGATGAGGCCCATGGACAAAATCATCATGTACGGGTAGCCGAGCCAGGTGTTGACGATCAGCACCATGCTGCGCGCCAGTGTGGCGTCGGAGAACCAGCTCGGGCGAATGCCGAAGAGCTGGTCGAGGATGAGGTTGATCTCGCCCAGGTTCTCGTTGAAGAGCCCGCGAAACACCGGGATCGAGATGAAGGCCGGCACCGCGTAGGGCAGGAACAGCATCACGCGGTAGAAATTGCGGTAGCGCAGCGCGTCCCAGTTCAGCGCCACGGCCAGGAAGATGCCCACCGCGAAGGTGAACAAGGTGTTCAAGCCGGCAAAGCTGACCGTCCAGGCAAACACGCGCGCGAAGGGCTCAAGGAAGCGGTGGTCGGTGAAGATGCGAACGTAGTTCTGCCAGCCGACCGCGGTGCGAAAGCCCGGCTCCACGTGTGTGCCGTCGGCGCGCTCCCAATAGCCGGTAGCGAGGCTGGCGGTGAGGCGCACGCCATCGCTGGTGTCGGTGAGGCTGCCATCGGCGTTGCGCGTGTAGGCCGGCCGGCTCGGGGCGAAACGCCGCAGGCTGCTCAGGCGCAGCTCGGTGCCGTCGGGCAGAACGGCGGTGACTTGCTTGAGCGCAGTCTGCAGGGCGATCACTTCCTTGAGCGGCAGCGGCTCGTTCGGGCTGTCGGCGCTCGTCTCTGCCTGTTCAACCAGCGGCACGCGCTGCGCCGGGCCGAGCGTGACCGGCTCAGAGATGAAGCGTTTGCCGCCCTCATCGGTGAACGCCAGGCGGTGCCGGCCTGCGTCAGCCAGCAGGCGGAAATCCATGCCCTCGCCGCCGCTGCGGGTGCGGCTGAGCAGCACCTCGGTGGCGCGCTCGATGGGCAACAGGTGGTCTGAGCTGTAGTTGGTGAAGCCAATGGCCAAGGTGTAAGCCATCGGCAGCACGATGAACACGAGCGCTGCCAGCACGCCCGGCACCACATAGCGCCAGGCGTAGAAACGCGGGCTGACATAGATCAGCACCGCCACGCCCAGCACCGCCAGCGTCAGCACTGCGGTCAAGCGCTGGTGCGCGGCATACATCACCACGACCAGCGCCAGACCCGCCAGCAGCGCCAAGGCGCCGAACACGGCCAGCGCGATGTGCAAGCCACCTCGTTTCATCGTTGCCGCACTTTCATCGGTACTCTCATCAGCTTGCAATCACAACGCACGTGAACCCAGTCCGGCGCCGAGCCGCCCTGCATGCCTGCCGGTTGGCAGGAGCAACGCGGCCGGAGCTCTCATCACTCACCCTTGATGCGCTTGGCGGCGCGGTCCAGGCCGTCTTTCACGGTTTCACGACCTTGCGTGATGTTCTGCAATGCCGCTGCCATGCCCGACCAGAAGCGGGTCATCTCGGGGTTGTTGGGCATGGGGGTGCCGGCCTGCGCGGCGGCCATGGTGCCGGCGATCAGCGGGTCGGCCTTGAGTTCGTTGTAGTAGGCCTTGTTGGCCGGCACGCCCAGGGGAACGTGCGCGTTCATGGCCTTCAGCCCGTCCAGCGACAGCAGGTAGTTCTCAAGGAATTCGTTGGCCAGCTCCTTGTTCGGGCTGGTGGTGCTGAGCATCGCGCCCAACACGCCGACGAAGGGGCCGCCTTGCTTGCCGTCGATCTTGGGGTAAGGGGCCACGCCGAAATTGATCTTGCTTTTCTTGAGGTTGTTCCAGCTCCACGGGCCGTTGATCATCATCGCGATGCGGCCTTCGTTGACGCCGGCCTCGGCCTCGGCATAGGTGGCGGTCTTGGGCATCACGCCGCCCTTGATCAGCGCCATCAGCGTCTCGACGCCCTTCACGGCCCCGGGTGTGTTGACGCCCACGTCTTTGGCGTCATAGGTGCCGTCAGCGTTGCGCTTGAACGCGTAGCCGCCAGCCGAGATCAGCCCGTAGGAGTAGTAGATCTCGGTCATCGGCCACATGATGGCGCGCTTGTTTTGCGCAGCCAGCTTCTTGTCGAGCGCGATCACCTCGTCCCATGAACCCGGCGGCGTGGCCACGATGTCCTTGTTGTAGATCAGCGCCACGGCTTCGATCGACAAGGGGTAGCCCCAGGTCTTGCCACCGAAGTTCCAGGCCTTCCAGGCCAGCGGGTCGATGGCATCGACCGTCTTCTTCGACGGCGTGACGGGCGTGATCAACCCGGCGCTGGCCCAGCTGCCCGCGCGGTCATGCGGCCACATCCAGATGTCGGGGCCTTTGCCGGCGGCCGCGGCCTGCTCGAATTTGGCGATGGCGTCTTCAGGGTGCTCGACCTTGACGGCAATGCCCGTGTCCTTGGTGAATTTCTCGGCGATCTTGGCGATGCCTTCGTAGCCCTTGTCGCCGTTGATCCAGATCAGCAAGCTGCCTTTTTCGGCCGCGTGCGCAACCGGCAGCACAAAGGTGGCGGCCAGGGCCGCGGCAATGGCGGTCAACTGGCGCAAGCTGCTGCGTTTGTTCGTGCGCTGTGCGCTCGTGTGTGTCATGTCTTGTCTCCTTGATCGCTCACGCCGTCAAACACGCGGACGGCACGCGGTGGCAGCCCCAGCGCTGCCGGTTCAACTCAATTTCGCCAAGGCCGTGCCCTGCTCGTCGAACACATGGGCGCGCGAGGGCGGCACCCTCACGTGCACGACCTCGCCCACGCTGACCGCGCTTTCGCCGGGCAGGCGCAACACCAGCGTCTGGGCGCCGGCCGTCTCGAGGTAGGCAAAGGTCGTATCGCCCAGCTGTTCAACCCACTGGATACGGCACGCCAGGGTGTTCTCGCCCGGGCCGCCGCCCAAGCTCAGGTGTTCGCTGCGCACGCCCAGGGTCACGGGCGAACCCATGGCTGCGGACCCGGGGCGCACTGCGGCGAGCACGGTGCTGCCGTCGCGCAGGCGAAGCCGCACGCCGTTGTCGTGCAGGCCATCGACTTGTGCCGGCAGCAGGTTCATCTTGGGCGACCCGATGAAGCCGGCGACGAACAGGTTGCACGGGTTGGCGTACAAATCCATGGGCGCGCCGACCTGCGCCACGCTGCCGTGGTGGGCCACGTCGGTGCCGGTGTGCAGCAGCACGATCTTGTCGGCCAGCGTCATGGCCTCGACTTGGTCGTGCGTCACGTAGATGGTGCTGGCGCGGCCATACTCGCGGTGCAGGCGCGCGATTTCCACGCGCGTTTGCGTGCGCAGCGCCGCGTCCAGGTTCGACAGCGGTTCGTCGAACAGGAACACGCCCGGGTCGCGCACCAGCGCGCGCCCGATGGCCACGCGCTGCCGCTGGCCACCCGACAAGGCCTTGGGTTTGCGCTCGAGCAGGTGCTCGATCTCCAGCACCTTGGCGATCTGCTGCACGCGGCTGTGGATGTCGGCCTTAGGCACGCCGCTCAGACGCAGGCCGAACGAGATGTTCTGCGACACGCTCATGTGCGGATAGAGCGCGTAGTTCTGGAACACCATCGCGACGTTGCGCTCCGACGGCGCGAGTTCGTTGACGCGCTTGCCGCCGATGTGCATGTCGCCGCGCGAGATGTCTTCCAGCCCGGCGATCATGCGCAGCAGCGTGGATTTTCCGCAGCCGCTCGGCCCGACGAAGACGCAGAACTCGCCGTCGGCAATCTCCAGCGACACGTCGCGGATCACTTCGACAAAACCTTCGTAGGTCTTGTAGATGTTCTTCAGGGTTACGCCAGCCATAAGAGGTCTTCTCGTCTCAATGTGCCAGGGGCGTCAACGCGATGCGCCGGCTGCGCCACCACTGCAGGCCCACGCCCGTCAGGCAGGCGCGGCTCGGCGCGTCGCGCAGGCGCAGCCGTGCAGGTTCTTCCAGGAAGATCGGTGCCTCGGGGTCGGCGGCGAGTATCGCCACTTCGAGCCTTGGCCAGCGGCCCTCGCGCGCAAACCGGTCGACGCCCACCCACCAGGTTTCACCGTCGTAGAAATGGTCGTCGACCAGCACGCCATCGGCATACAAGCGTGCCGCATCGCCGACGTAGTCGATGGCCAGCAGCACGCGCCCCTGGTCGCACGGCACCTCGGCCGGAATGGTCAGGCGCACGCGGGTCGCGGTGTCGTAGAAGGCATCGGCCGGCGCCATCGGCACGGCGCGCTGGCGCCAGGCAATGGGCGGCCCCATCTGCGGCGCGGGCACCTGGGCGCTTTCGCGCAGCTGCTCGGTGGCGATGCTGGGGAACGACATGCTTTTCAGGCCGGCGTCGATGCCCATGAACTCGCTTGCGCCGCCGCCTGCGAGGTCGTCGCACGGGAACACCTGCACCTGGGCAGAAGCCGCGTCGTGCGGCACCGACAGCACGAGCTCATCGTCTTGCACGTAGCGCAGATAGGGGCTGACCAGCAGGCGCTCGCGACCACTCACGCGGGTGTGAAGCGCCTGCTCGGCCAAGGCACGCGGCAGCAGCACGATGCGGTGCTCGACGCCGAGCGCATCCGTCAGTGCGAACACGAGCGCCTTGTCGCCCAGCGGCGGTGTCAGCAGCAGGCGGCCGTCATCCAGCGTCGCCAGCTGTTCGGCAGGTGCGTGGATGGCGCTCACGCCAGCAACATCGAAACACAGGGTCGGCGCGATGCCCGGGTGGGCGAAGACGACCAGCACCTCACGCTCGCCTTCTTTCCAACGCGTGAGCGGCTGCACCGTGGCGTGGTGCAGGCGAGCCGCGCCCACGCGCAGGCCCACCGGCCAGATGAAATGCGCACTGGTGGGCACCGTGACCGGCTGGTGCGGCACGGTCGCGACACCGGCGCCGGTTTCGAGACGGAACTGCACGCCGTCGAAAGCCGGCAGAGGATGGTGGCGCACGTGGTTGTTGACGAACAGGAACGCCTGCGTGCCGTCACCACGCGCTGAAACGCGCAATCGGCTGGCATCGGCCGGGCCGCTTGGCGGGTCGTTGCGCAGCACGGCCTCCATGGGGGCCAGCTCGGCACCGAACGCCGCAAGGAACTGATGCAGGCAGCGCAGACGCCCATAAGACTCGCGCTGCTGCCCGTACTGGCCGAGCGGCGCGCGGAAGTCGTAGCCGATCTGCGGCACATCGTTGGGGTAGCCGCTGGCCTGCGTTTCGTTCAGCGTGGCACCGGCCACCAGGGCCTGCGGGTTGGCGCCACCGTGGTACATGTAATAGCCGTAGAGGTTGGCGCCCGAGCCGATCTGCACCAGCGCGGTGGCCGCCACGTCGTCGGTGCTGACCACCGGCCGGCGGTGATACGAGACGTGCATGCCGCCACCGGCCTCAGCCAGGAAGAAGGGGTAGTGCGCCTTGTCGATCTGCTCGGTGGCGGGCGTGCCGCCCACGTTGCCCATCTCGCCGATGGCGCGGCTGGTGTCGAAGAGGAACACGCCCGAGGCGGGCAGCGGGCCGGCAGCGCCGCTCCAGAAGCCGTCTGCATAGGCGCCTGACACGGGGATCACCTCGCGCGCCGGGATGTCCAGCGTGGGCCAGCCGGTGACGGTGTAGAGCGGCACCGTGAGGCCGGCTTCGATGGCCAGCTGCTTCAGGCGGGCAATGTGCTCCGCGCCGCGACCCGGGCCGATCTGGTCGTACTCGTTCTCAAGTTGCACGCCGACCACCGGGCCGCCGTCGCACCACATCAGGCCTTTCAGCTGGGCACCGATTTCGCCGTAGAAGCGCTGCACGTGCCGCAGGTAGCGCGCGTCGTTGCAGCGCACCGCGCCGCCTTGGGGCAGCCAGTCGGGGAAGCCACCGAGCCGCGCCTCGGCGTGCACCCAGGGGCCGGGGCGCAGGTAGAAGAGCAGGCCCACTTCCTGCGCCAGCGCCACGAAGCGCCGCAGGTTGCGGCGACCTTCCCAGTCGAAGCGGCCTTCGATTTCTTCGTGGTGATTCCAGAACACATAGCTGGCCACGATGTCGACGCCGCCCGCCGCCATCTTGCGCAGCTCGACTTCCCATTCGGCTTCAGGAAACCGCGAGTAATGGAACTCGCCCATCACCGGCACCCAAGGCCGCGCGTCGCGCTCGATCCAGCGGCTGTTCACGTTCAAGCGACGCTCGGCCGGCTGGAAGTCGCCCAGGCGCAAGTAAGACTCTTCGGCGCGCGCCGCGGCCAGAGGCAGCGTCAAGGTGATCGGCAGTGGCGAGGCAGGCAAGGTCATGGACTGGAATCGGGGAAGGGTGAGTCTCGGCTGAAAGCTGACTCTATCGAGGTTAATCGCTTAATCTATGACGCCATTGTCTGAAGCCTGTTCGACAGGCATCAAGCGGGTAAACCCTAGACGTATTCGGCGCAACCACAGGGGAAAACCCGCAAATCCAACCCAACTTGACCACTAGTTCACAACTTGACCGAGCATAGTTAAGCGATTAATCTTTGTGCCGACATCAAGAACCAACCAGCTCGTCTGCGGCCTGCAGAAACGAGCTTCCACCAACAACCTTGAAAGGCCACGGCGCATGAAGCTGGGTGTGTGCTACTACCCCGAACACTGGGACGAATCGCTGTGGGCGACCGACGCGCAGCGCATGGCAGCCATGGGCTTGTCGACGGTGCGCATCGCCGAGTTCGCCTGGGGGCTGATCGAACCCCGGCCCGGCGACTTCCAATGGAGTTGGCTCGATCGCGCCATCGAGGCTCTGGCAGGCGCCGGCCTGGAGCTGGTGCTGGGCACGCCCACCGCCGCCCCGCCGCACTGGCTGGTGGAGCAGCACCCCGACGTGCTGGCCGTCGATGCACAGGGCCGCACCAAAAACTTCGGCTCACGCCGGCACTACTGCTTCTCGAGCGAAGCGTTCTTCGAGGCGAGCCGGCGCGTGGTTTCCGCCATGGCAAAGCGCTACGGCCAGCACCCCGCCGTCATCGCCTGGCAGACCGACAACGAGTACGGTTGCCACGACACGGCGGTGTCGTATTCGGCATCGGCGCTGCAGCGCTTTCGCCAATGGCTGGCCATGCAGTACGACGACATCGAGCACCTCAACCGCGCCTGGGGCAACGTGTTCTGGAGCATGGCTTACGCCCGCTTCGACGACGTCGGCCTGCCCGTCGCCACGCCGGCGCCGCCCAATCCGGCGCATCTGCTGGCCTTCCGCCGCTTCACGTCGCACGAGGTGCTGCGCTACAACCGCATGCAGGTCGACATCCTGCGCGCGCACGCACCCGGCCGCGACGTGTTGCACAACTTCATGGGCTTCTTCGGCGAGTTCGAGCACCACGAGATGGGCCGCGACCTCGACGTCGCCGCCTGGGACAACTACCCCCTCGGCTTTCTGGACAACCAGCGCAACCTGCCCGACGAAGACCGGCTCACCTACCGGCGCAGCGGCCACCCCGACATCTCGGCCTTCCACCACGACCTGTACCGCGGCCTGTGCAAGGGCCGCTGGTGGGTGATGGAGCAGCAGGCCGGCCCGGTGAACTGGGCATCGTGGAACGCGCTGCCCCTGTCAGGCATGGTGCGCGCCTGGACTTGGGAGGCCTTTGCCCACGGCGCCGAACTGGTGTCGTACTTCCGCTGGCGGCAGGTGCCCTACGCCCAGGAGCAGATGCACTCGGGCCTGAACACACCCGACAACCAGGTGGACATCGGCGGCGAAGAGGCCGGCACCGTGGCCCGCGAGCTGGCAGACGTACCCACCGAGGCCACGCAGCAGGCCCGCGTGGCCCTGGTCGTCGACTACGCCAGCAAATGGATCACCGACGTCCTGCCCAACAGCGCCGATTTCGACGTGCATGCCCTGCAGCTGGCCTGGTACAGCGCCTTGCGCCGCCTCGGGCTGGACATCGACATCGTGCCCGCCTCGGCCGACTTCAGCGGCTATGCGCTGGTGGTGCTGCCCACGCTGGCCGAGGCCAGCGACGACCTGGTGCAGCGCCTGCAGCGCAGCGGCGCCCGCGTGCTGTTCGGCCCGCGCAGTGGCGCAAAGACAGCCAATGTGCGCATTCCCGACGGCCTGCCGCCCGGCGCACTGCGCACGCTGCTGCCGGGGCTGCGTGTGGTCAGCGTCGAAGGCCTGCGGCCAGGGGTTTCGCTGGCCTTGCAGCCCGAAGGCAACGCGCCCGCGCTGGCCACTGGCGGCACCGTCACCCGCTGGCGCGACCTGCTGGACGCACCGCCCACGCTGGAGGTGGAAGCCCGCTACGCCGACAGCGCCCCAGCCCTGGTGCGCCACGGCCGCACCCGCTACCTGTCGGGCTGGCTCGACGACGACGGCCTGGACAACCTGATGGCCCACCTGGCCGCCGAGGCCGAGCTGCCGGTACAGCCGCTGCCGCGCGGCCTGCGCCTGCGCCGGCGCGGCGGGCTGCAGTTCGCCATCCACTACGGCAGCAAGCCGGTGGCAGTGCCGGCCCCGGCTGGCGCACGCTTCGTGCTCGGCGGCCCGACGATCGCGCCCGCCGGCGTGGCCGCCTGGTGGGTCGACGCCGGAGCGCCCGCGTGAAGGTGTTGGTGACCGGCGGTGCCGGCTACATCGGCAGCCTGACCTGCGTGCGCCTCATCGAGGCCGGTATCACGCCGGTGGTGTTCGACAACTTCGCCAACAGCAAACCCGTGGTGATCGACCGCATCGAGCAGGTGACGGGTACACGGCCGGCGCTGGTCGAAGGCGATGTGCGTGACGCTGCTGCGCTGTCCCGCGCCCTGTCACACCACCGCGTCGACGCCGCCATCCACTTCGCCGCGCTCAAGGCGGTGGGCGAGTCGGTGCAGAAGCCGCTCGCCTACTACGACAACAACGTGCACGGCAGCCTGGTGCTGCTCGAAGCGCTGCACGGCAGCGGCGTGCGAACGGTGGTGTTCAGCTCGTCGGCCACGGTGTATGGCGACCCGGCCGTGGTGCCGGTCACCGAAGAGAGCCCGACCTCCGCCACCAACCCTTACGGGCGCAGCAAGCTGATGGTCGAGCAGATGCTGTCCGACCTGGCCACGGCCGAACCCGACTGGTCGGTCACCCTGCTGCGCTACTTCAACCCGGTCGGCGCCCACCCCAGCGGCCTGATGGGCGAAGACCCGCAAGGCACGCCCAACAACCTGATGCCCTACCTGGCCCAGGTGGCGGTGGGCCGGCGCGCGCACCTCTCGGTCTACGGCACCGACTGGCCCACGCCCGATGGCACCGGCGTGCGCGACTACATCCACGTGATGGACCTGGCCGACGGCCACGTGGCCGCACTGCGCGCCGCCCACCAGCACCCGGGCCGGCGCGTCTACAACCTGGGTACCGGCCGGGGCGTGAGCGTGCGCGAGATACTCGGCGCCTTCTCCCGAGCCTGCGGCCGCGAACTGCCTTGGCAGGCCGCGCCCCGGCGCGCCGGCGACATCGCCGCCTGCTGGGCCGACCCGAGCCGGGCCGAGCGCGAACTCGGCTGGCGCGCCAGCCGCACGCTGGATCAAATGTGCGAGGACACTTGGCGCTGGCAACACCTGCATCCCCATGGCTATGACTGACACCCCTTTCCACCGAGACGACCACCCCCATCGCCGGCACAACGCCCTCAACGGCCAATGGGTGCTGGTTTCGCCGCACCGCGCCAAGCGCCCCTGGCAAGGCCAGCAAGACGAGCCGGACCTGCGCCCACGCGTGGCGCACGACGCCAGCTGCTACCTGTGCGCCGGCAACCCGCGCGTGGGCGGCGAGCGCAACCCCGATTACCACGGCCCGCACGTCTTCACCAACGACTTCGCCGCCCTGGCGCCCGACACCCCGTCGCCACCCGCCGCGGCCGACCCCTTGTTCGCCACCCACCCGGCGCGCGGCACCAGCCGCGTCATCTGCTTCTCCGAAGACCACGGCAAGACGCTGCCCGAGCTGTCCTTGCCGGCCATCGAAGCCGTGGTCGACACCTGGTGCGCGCAAAGCCGCGAGCTGGGCCAGCAATGGCGCTCGGTGCAGGTGTTCGAGAACAAGGGCGCGATGATGGGTTGCTCGAACCCGCACCCGCACGGCCAGATCTGGGCCACCGACTTCGTGCCCGACCTGGTTGCGGCTGAAGACACCCGGCAGGCCGCTTATTTCGCGCAGCATGGCACCGCGCTGCTGGCCGACTACGCGGCACGCGAAGCCGCCGACGGCGAGCGCACCGTCGTCGAGACGGCGCACTGGCTCGCCGTGGTGCCCTTCTGGGCCGCCTGGCCGTTCGAGACGCTGCTGCTGCCCAAGTTTGCCGTGCAGCGCCTGCCCGATCTGGGTGCTGCCGTGCGGGCCGACCTCGCCATCGCATTGAAGAAGCTGACCAGCCGCTACGACAACCTCTTCCAGTGCTCCTTCCCTTACTCGATGGGTTGGCACGGCGCGCCCTTCGACAAGGCCGACCACCCCGGCTGGCAGCTGCACGCGCACTTCTACCCGCCGCTGCTGCGCTCGGCCAGCGTGCGCAAGTTCATGGTCGGCTTCGAAATGCTGGCCGAAGCGCAGCGCGACCTGACCCCCGAACAAGCCGCCGAGCGCCTGCGCGCCGTGTCGGACATCCACTACCTCGAACCCCAGCCCGCCCCATGACGAACGACCTCACCCCGCTGCTGCGCGCGCAGCACGCCTTCACCACCGCCTTCGGCCACGCACCGGAACTCGCCGCGCGCGCTCCCGGGCGCGTCAACCTGATCGGCGAACACACCGACTACAACGACGGCTTCGTGCTGCCTTGCGCCATCGACTTCCACACCGTGGTCGCCGGCAGCCGGCGCGCGGACCGCCGCGTGCGCGTGGTCGCTGCCGATCTCGGCAACGCGCTCGACGAATTCGATCTCGACCAGCCCATCACGCCGCGCGCAGACGCCGGCTGGGCCAACTACGTGCGCGGCGTGCTCAAGCACCTGGCCGCACGCGGACAAGTGTTCGGCGGGGCCGACCTCGCGGTGTCGGGCAACGTGCCGCAAGGCGCGGGCTTGTCGTCATCGGCCGCGCTTGAAGTCGCCCTCGGCCAGTTCTTTCGCCAGGCCTACGCGCTGGACATCACGCCGACCGAGATCGCACTCAATGGGCAGGAGGCCGAGAACCGCTTCGTCGGCTGCAACTGCGGCATCATGGACCAGCTCATCTCGGCGCGCGGCGAGGCCGACCACGCCCTGCTCATCGACTGCCGCTCGCTCGACGCCCGCTCCGTGTCGCTGCCCGCCGGCGTGGCGGTACTGATCGCGCACTCGCGCGTGCGGCGCGGCCTGGTCGACAGCGAATACAACATCCGGCGCGTGCAGTGCGAGACCGCCGCCCGCCACTTCGGCGTGAAGGCGCTGCGCGACCTGACGCTGCCACAGCTCAACGCCCGCGCGAATGAACTCGACGCCGTGGTGCTGCGCCGCGCGCGTCACGTGATCACCGAAAACCAGCGCACGGTGGATGCCTGCGACGCGCTCGCAAGCGGCAACTTGCAACGCATGGGCGAACTGATGGCGCAGTCGCATGCGTCCATGCGCGACGACTTCGAGATCACCGTGCCGGCCATCGACCGCCTGGTGGAGATTCTGCAAACCGCCATCGGCAGCGAAGGCGGCGCGCGCATGACCGGTGGCGGCTTCGGCGGCTGCGTGGTGGCGCTGTTGCCCGAGAGCAAGCTGCAGCGTGCCGCGGCAGCCGTCGAGGCACACTACCGCTCGCCGGAGAACGAGGCCGCCCACCTCTATGTCTGCCATGCCACCGCCGGAGCCGGCCCGGCCCTCTGAGCGTGACCCACTGAAAATCGCCAATGACTGCCTACCTGCCACACGACGCACGCTACGACGCGCAACCCTACCGCCGCTGCGGGCGCAGCGGCCTGAAGCTGTCTGCGGTGTCGCTGGGCCTGTGGCACAACTTCGGCGGCGTCGACCGCCTCGAGACCGCCCGCGCCCTGGTGCGCTGTGCCTTCGACCACGGCATCACGCACTTCGACCTGGCCAACAACTACGGCCCGCCGCCGGGCTCGGCCGAACAGACCTTCGGTGAACTGCTGCGCACCGACCTCGCGCCCTACCGCGACGAGCTCGTCATCTCCAGCAAGGCCGGCTACGTGATGGGGCCGGGACCCTATGGCGACGGCGGCTCGCGCAAGTACCTGCTGTCCAGCCTCGACCAGAGCCTCAAGCGCATGGGGCTGGACTATGTGGACATCTTCTATCACCACCGCCCCGACCCGGCCACGCCGCTGGAGGAAACCATGGGCGCGCTAGCCCACGCCGTGCGCAGCGGCCGCGCGCTGTACGTGGGCGTGTCCAACTACCCGCCCGAACTCACGCGCCAGGCCGCCAAGCTGCTGCGCGAGCTGGGCACACCCTGCCTGATCCACCAGCCGCGCTACAGCATGCTCGACCGCTGGGTCGAAGGCGGCTTGCTGCAGACGCTGGCCGACGAAGGCATCGGCTGCATCGCGTTCTCACCGCTCGCGCAGGGCCTGCTCAGCGACCGCTATCTCGGCGGCGACGTGCCCGCCGATTCGCGCGCCTCGCGCGGCGTGTTCCTCAAACCGCAAGACATCACGCCGCAAAAGCTCGCCACGATCCGCGGGCTCAACCAGCTGGCGCTCGCGCGCGGCCAGACCCTGGCTCAGATGGCGCTCACCTGGGTGCTGCGCCACGAGGGCATGAGCTCAGTGCTGATCGGCGCCAGCCGCGAGACGCAGATCACCGACGCAGTGAAAGCCGCCAGCAGCGCCGCGCTCTCGACTGACGAACTGCAAGCCATCGAGCGATTGCTCACCACCCCGAATCCCGCATGACACTCTCTTCCGACGCCCGCCTCTTCACACTCGAAAACGCCGCCGGCCTGCGCATCCAGGTCATGGACCACGGCGCGACCTGGGTCTCGTGCTCCGTGCCCCTGCCCGACGGCTCACGCCGCGAGGTGCTGCTGGGCTGCGACAGCCTGGCCGACTACCAGCGCCAGACGGCCTACCTGGGCGCCACCATCGGCCGCTACGCCAACCGCATCGGCAACTCGCGTTTCGTGCTCGACGGTCAGCCCTATCAGCTGACCGCCAACGAGGGCAAGAACAAGTTGCACGGCGGGCCAGCCGGTTTCGACCGCCGCGTGTGGCAGCTCGAATCTCACTCCGCGGTCGAACTGGTGATGTCGCTCGTCTCCGAAGAAGGCGACCAGGGCTTCCCCGGCCAGATGACCACCTTCGTGAAGTACACACTGGGCGACGACCTGAGCGTGCGCATCGGCTTCGAGGCCACCGTCACCGCGCCCTGCCCGGTGAACCTGACCAACCACGCCTACTTCAACCTTGACGGCGACGCAGCCGATGGCGACTGCCGAGCGCACCGGCTGCGCATCGCCGCGCAGGAGTTCTTGCCGGTGGACGCCGAATGCATCCCGACCGGTGAGCGGCGCCCGGTGGCGGGTACCGGCTTCGACTTCCGCCAGCCGCAGCGGGTGGACGAAGCGCTCATGCGCGACGAGCAACAGCAACTCACCCGGGGCTACGACCACTCGTACTGGCTCGATGCGTCGTGTGCCGACGGTTCGCAGCCGGCCGCTGAGTTGGAGTCCGGCGACGGCCGCGTCAGCCTGCAGCTCTACACGCGCCTGCCAGGCCTGCAGTTCTACAGCGGTAACTACCTGGCCGGCACGCCGGCTCGGAATGGCGAGTACCGGCAGCACGCCGGCCTGGCGCTGGAGCCGCAGTTCTCACCCGACAGCCCCAACCACCCCGAGTGGCCGGACTGCGTGCTGCGCCCAGGGCAGCGTTACCAGCAGGAGCTGCGCTACCGCTTCTTGACGTCAGGCGTGTTCTGACCTGGCTCCGCTCCGGCCTATGCCGGAGCGTGCGGGCAGCGGTTGACCTCGATCGACACGTGCGCCAGTTCCTTGTGCACATCGAGACGCTCACGGTAGACCGAAGGCGCCAGCGGGCGATCGGCCACGATGCAGACCTCGACCGCGAAGCTCTCGCGGCCGACCCGCCAAACATGCAGGTCGGCCACCTTGGCATCACCGTCCGACTCGAGCGTCGCACGCACCGCCTGGGTGAGCGGGTGGTCCATCTCACGGTCGAGCAGCACGGCCGCTGATTGCCGCATCAAGCCCCAGGCCCACACCGCGATCACCACCGCGCCGACCACACCGACCACCGGGTCGAGCCAGCTCCAGCCCAGCCACAGCGCGGCCGACAGCGCAGCGATGGCGAACACCGAGGTCAGCGCATCGGCCAGCACGTGGGCGTAGGCCGCGCGCAGGTTCAGGTCTTTGCCGCCGTCGTGCGCCTCGTGGCTGTGGTGGTGGTCGTGCTTTTGCGCGTGGCCATGATCGTGATGATCGTGTCCGTGATCACCGCCTTGCGCCCCATGCAGCAACCAGGCCGACACGACGTTCACCACCAGGCCGCTGACCGCAATGACCAAGGCCGCCTTCGCATCGATCGGCTCGGCTTTCCACAGGCGCAGTACCGATTCGAAGATGATGCCCACGCCCACCAGCCCCAGCACCAGGGCGCTGGCAAAGCTGCCCAGCACCTCGATCTTCCAGGTGCCGAAGGCGTAGCGGGCATCGCTGGCATGGCGCCGCGCCAGGTAATACGCGCCCGCCGTGACCCCCAGTGCCAGCGCGTGGGTGCCCATGTGCCAGCCATCGGCCAGCAAAGCCATCGAGCCCGTCCACCAGCCGGCGCCGATCTCGATCACCATCGTGATCAGCGTGATCGCCAGCACCCAGTGCGTGCGCTGCTCACCGCGACGGTTGCCGACATCGAACACATGCCCGTGTTGCCACGGGCTCAGGTCGTGCGAGTGAGCCATTGGCTGGCTCCGATCAGGCCGCAAGGGCCTGGGTGATCTCGTTGATGTGCGCCAGCACCTCCGGCGTGAGCTTCGGCGTGAGCGCCAGGGCACCCAGGTTGTCCTCCAGCTGCGAGATCTTCGAGGCTCCGAGGATCACGGTGCTCACGTTCGGGTTGTGGTTCACCCACGCGATGGCCAGCTGCGCCAGGTTGCCGCCCAGATCGCGCGCAATCGGCTCGAGCTTGGCCACGGCCTCGTTCTTGGCGGCGTCGGTCAGCCCCTTCACCAGGAAGCCCATGTGGGCCAGCGCGCCGCGGCTGCCAGCGGGCACGCCGCTCCTGTACTTGCCGGTGAGCAAGCCGCTGGCCAGCGGGCTCCAGGTGGTGAGGCCCAGGCCGATGTCTTCGTACAGGCGCGCGTAGTCGCTCTCGACTCGCTTGCGGTGGAACAGGTGGTACTGCGGCTGCTCCATCAGCGGCTTGTGCAGGTGGTGGCGCTCGGCAATCTCGTAGGCCGCACGGATCTCGTCGGCACTCCATTCGCTGGTGCCCCAGTAGAGCGCCTTGCCGCGGGTGATCATGTCGCTCATCGCCCACACGGTCTCTTCGATCGGCGTGTGCGGGTCGGGCCGGTGGCAATACACCAGGTCGATGTGATCGAGCTGCATGCGCTTGAGCGAGCCGTCGATCGCCTGCGACAGGTACTTGCGGTTCAGCGTGTCCTTGTGGTTGATGCGGTTGCCGCCCTGGTCGAGGCCCCAGAAGAACTTGGTCGACACCACGTAGTTCATGCGCGGCCACTTCAAGGCCTTGAAGGCCTCGCCCATCACCACTTCGCTCTGGCCGGCGGCATAGGCCTCGGCGTTGTCGAAGAAGTTGACGCCGGCATCCATGGCCGCGGCCAGCATTTCGGTGGCGGACTTCGTGTCCACCTGGTTGTGATACGTGACCCACGAGCCCAGCGACAACTCGCTCACCTGCAAGCCGCTGCGGCCCAATCGACGATATTGCATTGCTACACCTCGTTAAGAATTGCGGCATCTTAGCCACAGGGCTTTCCCCACTCGGCGCGTGGAATCGACCGCATGTCCGCGGTAAAACGCCGGCTTTCCGCTCCGCCCTTTCCCCGCACGCAACTTCGCGTTACCTTTCGCCTTGTGACACACGTACTCATCCTCCCTTTCATGCTGGCCATCGCCGTGGCCGGGCATGTGCTCCTGGGCCGCGGCGCCAAGGCCCTGGCCGCCGTGGTGGCACCGCTGGCCAGCGGGCAGCTTGAAATCAGCGGCTATGAGCGCCGCGTCTATGGCACGGCCGACCGCGCGATGCTCGAAGTCGTCGGCGCCGTGATCGCCTCGGGCCTCGTGATGTGGGTGGGCGTGGCCTGGGGCATCGGCTGGGTCACGTTCATCGGTTTTCTGGTGCTGCTTGGCGCGGTGGGTTTCGATCTGTATCGCTGGGAACGGGTCACGGTCAGCGCCAGCTACGTGTGGTTTCAACGCGGCATCGGGCACAAGGTGCACCAGGTCGCGATCGAGAACATCCATGACGTGACGGTCACCGAGGCCGAGGCGCCGGGCTTCACGCTGCGCCACCTCAACCGCAACCGCGTGTGCCGCCTGAGCATGCGCATGAAAGACAAGCGCGTCGTGGCTCTGCCCAAAACCGATGCGCAGAGCGAGCTGGAGGCGGTGGAAACCTTGGCCAACCACATCCGCACGCGCCAGCAGCTGGCGGGTGATCGCGACGCCGTGAAGCGATCGAGCGACCGCGGCACGCAGGCCGCAGCCGAAGTGGCCAAGCAGCCGGCTTCGGTCGACCGCGAGATGATGCGTGAGTTAAAGCGCCTACGGCAGGGCGCCACTGCGCCCAACGTGCCCGCAGCCGTCAAGCGCACAGGCAAGGTCTAGCGGGTTGGCACTGCAAGGCGCGGTGCAACAATCGCGCGCATGAACATCGACATGTACCGCCGGCGCCGTTCGCAACTCGCCGAGCGCCTGCGCGCTGCCGGTGGCGGCCTGGCCATCGTGATGACGGCACCCGAGGTGATGCGCAGCCGTGACAGCGAGCATCCCTACCGGCACGACAGCTACTTCCACTACCTGACCGGCTTCGACGAACCGAAGAGCGGCCTCGTGCTGCGCGCCGATGGCCACTGCACGGTCTTCTGCCGCAACAAGGACGTCGATCAGGAGATCTGGGAAGGCCGCCGCCTCGGGCCCGAAGCCGCACCCGAGGCACTGGGCGTCGACGATGCCCACGCGTTCGACGAGCTCGATGCCCGGCTGCCCGAGCTGATCAAGCACCAGAGCACGGTGTGGACGCTGTTCGGCGCGCCCGGCGGCCTGGAACAACGCGTCACCAGCTGGCTGGCCGGCGCGCGCGACCGCTCGCAGCACGGCAGCAGCAACCCCGGCACCCACCGCGACCTGGCCCCGCTGCTCGATGAGATGCGCCTGGTGAAGGACGCTGACGAAATAGCGACCATGCGGCGCGCCGCCGCCATCTCCGCCGGCGCCCACCTGCGCGCGATGCGATACAGCGCCCAGCGCTTTCGTGCCGAACCCGCCGGCAGCGTGCGCGAGTACGAAATCGAGGCCGAGCTGCTGCACGAGTTTCGCCGCCAGGGCGCGCAAAGCCCGGCCTACACCTCGATCGTGGCGGCCGGCGCCAACGCTTGCGTGCTGCACTACGCCGCGAGCGATGCGCCGCTGAAGGCCGGAGAGCTGTGCCTGATCGACGCCGGCTGCGAGCTTGACGGCTATGCGAGCGACATCACCCGCACCTTCCCTGCGGATGGCCGCTTCAGCGCAGCCCAGCGCGAACTCTACGACCTCGTGTGTGCGGCACAAGAGGCCGCGACCGCCGTCACACGGCCCGGCGCCCGCCAGCGCGACGCCCACCATGCCGCCGTGCGTGTACTCGCGCAGGGCCTGCTCGACACCGGCCTGCTGAACCGCGATACGCATGGCCAGCTCGACGACGTGATCGCAAGCGCCGCCTACCGCCAGTTCTACATGCACGGCACCGGCCACTGGCTGGGACGCGACGTGCACGACGCGGGCGAGTACCTCGCGCTCGACGAAGCTGCATTCGAGCAACCCGACGGGCTCGGTGGGCGCGTGGTGAAGCAGCCCTCGCGCGTGCTGCAGCCCGGCATGGTGGTCACGCTCGAACCCGGCATTTATGTGCGACCCGCCGAAGGCGTGCCCGAAAAGTACTGGAACATCGGCATCCGCATCGAAGACGATGCGGTGGTCACGGCCAGCGGCTGCGAACTGATCAGCCGAGGCGTGCCGGTGAAGGCCGACGAGATCGAAGCCTGGATGGCGTCGACAACGTGACCGCGAGCGACACCCTCAAGACGGCCGAATGGGCCGAACTCTTCGAGCTTGCGCCTGTGTCGCTTTGGCTCGAGGACTACAGCGGCCTGCATGCGCTGTTCGAGCGCTGGCGCGCAGACGGCGTCACCGACTTGCGCCACTGGCTGCGCAGCGACACCACGCGCGTGGCGGAGTGTTCAACATGCCTGCGCGTGTTGCAGGTGAACCGGCGCACGCTGGAGCTGTTCGGCGCCGATTCGCTGGCGCACCTGGTCGACAACCTGCACCTTGTATTCCGCGACGACATGCTCGACCAGCACGTCGAAGAACTGGACGCGCTGTGGGACGGCCAGACGCGCTTCTCCAGCCTCACGGTGAACTACACGCTGTCGGGTCAGCGGCTCGACATCCAGCTCAATGCCACGGTGCTGCCCGGACACGAGGGCGTGTGGGACCGTGTGCTGATCTCGATCGAAGACGTTACCGCGCGCAGCCAGGCGCAGCGAGCGCAAGCGGCCAGCGAGCAATATGCGCTGGGGCTGTTCGAGCATTCGCCGATCTCGCTGTGGGTGGAAGACTTCAGCAGCGTCAAGCGCCTGCTCGACGAGGCGCGCGAGCAAGGCATTGCCGACTTCCGCGTCTTCACCGATGTGCACCCGGAGTTCGTCAGCCGCTGCATGGAAGAGATCCGCGTCATCGACGTGAACCGCCAAACGCTGACGATGTTCGCCGCCCCCGACAAGGGCGAGCTGCTCAAGCGCCTGGGTGAGGTGTTCCGCGACGACATGAAGGTGCAGTTCACCGAGCAGCTGATCGACCTGTGGCACGGCAAGACCTTCCATCAGCGCGAGGTCGTCAACTACACGCTGAATGGCGACAAGCTGCACGTGTACCTGCAGTTCTCGGTGCTGCCCGGGCACGAGCACGACTGGAGCCTGGTGCTGGTGTCGTTGACCGACATCACCGCGCGCAAGCAGGCCGAGGCCTACCTCGAGTTCCTCGGCAAGCACGACCCGCTGACCAAGCTGCGCAACCGCGCCTTCTTCGCCGACGAGATGAACCGCCTCGAACGCAAAGGCCCGTGGCCGGTGACCGTGATCATCGCCGACCTCAACGGGCTCAAGTCCGCCAACGACAACGAAGGCCATGCCGCCGGCGACGCCTTGCTGCGCCGGGCTGGCGAGGTCTTGATGAAGGGGGTCGACAAACCCGCGTGCGCGGCACGCATTGGCGGCGACGAGTTCGTGGTGCTGCTACCCGGCACCGACGAGCGCGGCGGCGCGCTGTTGATCGAGCGCCTGCAGACGCTGATTGACCTGAACAACCAGTTCTACGGCGGCAGACCGCTGAGCTTTGCCTTCGGCATGGCAAGTTGTGCATCGGGCGACCGGCTGGAGGCCACGGTGAACCAGGCCGACCGCGCGATGTACACCGCCAAGAAGGCGTACTACACGGCGGAAGGCGCCAATCGGCGACACGGCTAGCCCTCGGCGAGCATCGCCTCCAGCACCTCGCACGCAGGGGCCATCAGCTTCTCGACCAGAGCCAGCTCCTTCACGGTGAGCGTGGACGCCATCGCGCTCACCACCTCGGCCTGCACTTTCATCGTCTTGCGTGCAAGCGCGGCGCCCGAAGGCGTGAGGAACAGCAGCTTGGCCCGCGCATCGGCGGGGTCGGCCTCGCGCCGCACCAGGCCATCGGCCTCCATTTGCTTGATCAGCATGCTGATGTGGCTCTTGGCGACGAAACAGCGCTGGGCCAGCACCTGCTGGGTGATGCCTGGCGCCGTGCTCAGGTTGGCCAGCACCTCGTGCTCGGCCACGCGCACGCCGACCTTGGCCAGGCGCGCACTGATGACGGCATCGCAGAGGTTGTAGGCACGCACCACGGACAGCCACGCCGCGGTACCGTGAGGAGATGAGGGTGTTTTCATGTCACATCCGCAGCATTTGAAACGTAGGCGATTGGTACATATGGTTCATTATTGAACTAATATGACGGCGCAGCGTGGCTGCGATTGCGAGTGCCTCTCATGAACCTCTATCTTCGCCTCTTGCTGACCTTGCTGCGCTCATGGCGCCTGCCACCGCTTCGGCTCGGCGAGACGCTGGAGCGCCAGCTTCGCGTGCTGCCCAACGACCTGGACATCAACGGCCACATGAACAACGGCCGCTACCTCACGCTCATCGACCTGATGCTGGTCGAGTACTTCGTGCGCACCGGCTTCGCCCGCGTGATGCTGCGCAAGGGATGGCGGCCGATGTCGGGCGGCGCCATCATCAGCTACCGCCGCGGGCTGAATCCCTTCCAGACCTACCAATTGCGCTTTCGGCTCGACGCGAGCGACGCCCACTGGAACTACATGCGCTTCGAGTTCGTGCGCGACGGCCGCGTGCATGCCGCCGGCTACATGAAAGGCGCTGCCGTCGCACCCAGTGGGCTGGTACCAAATACCGAGTCGTATGCCGCGATGAACCTCACTCCGCTCGCCAAGCCCTTGCCGCCGGCAGTGCAGCACTGGCTCGCGGCCGAGCAAGGGGTGATGGCTGCTACGTGGTGAATCTGCGTCAGCGCAATGCCGCCGCACGAGCACCCGGGCCGACGGACTCATCTGCCTTCGGTGGCACGAGACAGCAGCGATCGCCGGACAGCGCCCACCCCATGAGGCTCGCGTCGAGTTCCGGCGACAGGGGCTCGGTCGTGTAGACCGTCCACACCAGTCTTAAGGTCGCCCCCGGAAGCAGCCCACCAAGCAGCGAACGCGCTTCGTCGCGCACCTCGTCTTCGGACAGACCCAACTCGAGCAATCGCTCGGTGCGCAATCGAAGCACCAGCACCACCGCGCGGTAGCGTCGTTTGTCGTGAACCAGTTCGTCGATCTCTGCGCACCATGCGGCAGCGACAGCGGGAGATCCGGCAAACACGTCACGAAGAATCACCTCGCAATCGTCATCCAGCGCGGCGGGCACCAGTTCGCCTTGCTGCAGCTTCTCGACGACCACACCGAGTGCTCGCCCTCGCTTGTCGCGGGCCCGGTCGAGCAGCGTCTGGTTGCGGTGGCGCTGCATGTCGGTCTCCAGCAGCGACAGGTTCTGTGCAATCAAGTCTCGAGCGGGCAGCGCCCACAGCGGGTCCGCCTTGATGCAAGCCTCGAGAGAGGCCACTCCCGACTTGTCGCCGGCCTTGAGCTGCGCCGCGCCCAGCAAATACCGGGCGTGGCCAGCCAAGGCGGGATCATCGAGCCATGAGCGGGCAATACCCATCACCGTTTCGGGCTCGCCGTACTCGAGCTCGAGTTGCGCGCGCATGAGGGTTGTGTCGCCCGTCGCCCGCAAGGCATCAAGCCGTTGACGCTGGCATCGTTGCCGGATGTGCTCTTGCCGCCAGACGCTGGCATTCTGATCACGCCATTGAGCGTTGTGGCGTCCGACGACCGCATCCCAATCCACCAGCCAGACCACACCGGCGACTTGTTCGGGCAGACAGCAGGCGCCGAGTGCTTCGTCACCGGTAACCACCAATGCCTTGATGCGCTCGGCCGTGGAAGGGTGCGTGTCGTTCGGGTCGGACACGTCGTCCTTCAACGCATCGAATTCCTCGGCCTGCACAGGCCGAGCGAGAACGCGCTGCTGAACATGAGCCATCCATGCAGGCGGAGGCGCATCCTGCTGCGCAATCAGGCGCGGAAGTTCCCTGGCCGCCATGTCACGCCAACGTCTGCCAAAGGCCACAATGGTCAGCAGGCCCGAGGCCATCGGCACCTTGCCTACGATGCTCGCACCGTAGGCGTCGGCTTCGTACTCGCACAGGCGCGAGTAATTGAACGCGAGCTTGGAGAAGCGCGGCGCAAACCACTTCGCGAAGAACGCGGCGCCGCGCTCGTACAAGGAAATCGAATCGAGAGGCTCGCTGGCATACGACACCCATGCCTCACGAGCCCGGTAGATCCAATGACCCAGGAGGCCATGACGATGCGAGAAATGTCCAAGTTCGTGGGCGATGACGCTCCTTGCGGTGGCAACGTCGGTCAATGCGAGCAAGGGCACGCCCAGGATGAGCACACGCCGCTTTCGCCAAGGTTGCCAGCGCACCGGCGCGTCCATCGCTGAAGCGTTGAAGTCGTCGGCGAGTCGGATCTCGTCAATGCGTGGCGCGCCGATCCGCTCCGCCAGCCGTTCCACGTCTTCAAACAAACCCGGCGCCTGCTCGCGCGACACCGGCGTGCCAGGGGTCTCGTGAAACGGCCGCATCGCCCACCAGAAGAACGTCACCACCCCGAGAATGGGCCAGATGCCGTAGTAGCCGGACCACGGGTTGAATCTCATGAGCAAGATAAACGGCGCGATCAACACCACGTTGTAAATGGTGACGCCCGATACCGCCATCACACCCAGCTTGAACACGTACCAGCGCGAGACGTTGGGTCCCGCAGAACTCGAACCCGCAACTGCGTGTTGCGAAACGTCCGTCGGCGTTGCGCTCATGGATATCTCCTCCCGCTGCCCCTTCGCTCGCGGGCCAAGATATCACGGGCTGTCGTGACACCGCGGAAGTACGCCTCCTCGAACACCGAGTAACCCGACAGATCGCTGTGCGCGAAACGCACTCGGCCTTCGGCCTGTGACAAGGCCTTGAGTGCTTGGCTGCCGCGCACACCGGGCAGCGGGATGCTCATCGCGTGGCCGTAGCGCATCAGGTCGATGCGTTTCACCTTGGCTGGCAGGTCCGGGTGAGCGGATGAAAGATCGTCGAGCACGGTGCGCGACCACGTAGCCCAGTCTTCGTTCAGCAGGCGAGCGCGTTGCGCCTGCAGTTGCGCCGGCGTGTCACCGCCCAGCGCCCAGTAGCTGGTGAGCACCGTCGGGCCTGGGTAGGGCCGCATGCTCTGGTGCATGGCGTTGACGTAGCCGAGCGACGCGCTGCCGTGGATCACGTTGTCCCATGACGGCGGGGCCCCTCCCAGGTCGTGCAGCACTTCGTCGACATGAAGATTAGCCACCAGCCACGGTGCGTAGCGCATCTGCGATGCGGCGGTCTGGAGCGCTGCGGGGACCGACGCCATCAGGCGCGCGGCGATGAAGAGCGGCGTGGCCAACACGGCTTGGGCGGCCGTCCAGCGTTCGGCGCGCTGCTCGCGTGCGTCCCACACATCCACCGTCACGTCGTGCCGACCTTCATCGACTCGCAGCACCACTTTGCCGCCGTGCAAGCGCTCGCGCAGCGGGGTGGCCAGGCGCTCGGTGAGCCAGGCGTTGCCCTGTGGCCAGGTGAGGATGCCGTCGCGCTCTTCGGTGTCGTGCGAGCCGGGCGCGCGAAAGCCGTGGCGGCTGGCGAAGTAGTGCAGGCCAGCCCAGGCCGACACCTGCGCGGAACCGGCGCCGTAGTCGTCGCGGCAGCAGTAGTCGAGGTAGCCGCGCAAGGCAGCGGCCTTGAAACCCTGCGCATCGAGCCATGTGTTGAAGGTGACTGCGTCGAGCGCCTGGTGACCCGCTGTCCACGGTGAACGTGCGGTGGGGATGCTGAAGCCGAGCGTCTCGCTCGCCTGCGCCACGGCCACGCTGAATCGGCGGTACTGCGCCAGCGTCTCTTCATGTTGGCCCTGCACGGGCAGCAGACCTTCCTGCCACTGGCCATCGATGAACAGACGCTCCTGCGGGCTGTGGCACAGGTGGCGCTCGTCATAGACACGCTTGCCAAGTTCGATGCGGCTCAAGCCAAGCTCTTCCAGCAGTTCGACAACTTCGATCGCCTGCTCGCCAGGCACGGGCAGGTAGTGCGCACCGAGCGGGCAGGCCATGCCAGCGATTTGGTGGCCACGGCTGTTGCCGCCGGCGACATCTTCCAGATCGAGCAGGTGCACATCATCGATACCGCTTTTGGACAGCGCTCGCGCGCAGGCCAACCCCGCCACGCCGGCACCGACGATCAGCACGCCGACGCGCCGCTGCACGGTGGGTGTCGGCAGGCTGCCGCTCTTCAGGTCTCGCAGCCGGTGGCCGCGTTCGTGTTGCGCGCCGACCCAGCCGCCATCGTAGTGCGGCTCAGCGGATCGGCGGCAGGCACCCAAGGGCAGCGACGCTGCCGCGGCCAGCAGCGCGCGACGATGCAGTTTCATCACCGCTTCATGGCAGCACCCTGGGCGCTGCGCGCCGTCCCGCCAAGCGGGAGCTTTCGCACTTGGGGCGGCCCGGCGTGCTCATTGGTGGGTGCGGCCCCACTCTTCCTCGTAGGTCTGCACCAGCACCTGGTTCGACAGGCGGTTGACCTCGGTGGGCACGCGTGCCATGTCGGGTGGGAACTCCATCAGCGACGGGAAGCCGACGAGCGTGAGAAAGCGCAAACCGGCGGGCAGCTGAGTGGGCGTGCGGAACGGCCGGCGGCTGGCAAGGATGAAGCCCCACTCGCCGAAGCTCGGCACATGCACGTGGTACGGCGTGGTCTGCAAGCCCGCGGCCTCGACGGTGGTGGCGACCGTCCAGAAGCTCTTGCGCGCGATCAACGGCGAGGTGGTCTGCACGACGGCATAACCCGATGCCGACAGGTGCGCGTCGATCAGCGAATAGAAGCTCGAGGTGTAGAGCTTGCCGATGGAAAAATTGGTCGGGTCGGGAAAGTCGACCACGATCACGTCGAAGCTGCCAGGGTTCTGGTCGAGCCAGGTGAACGCATCGGCATTGACGACGTGCATCTTGGGCGAGAGCAAGGAGTCGCCATTGAGCTGCCGCAGCAGCGGCTGCTCGGCAAACAGCGTTGTCATGTGGGGGTCGAGCTCGACCAGCGTGACCTCTTCGACGCTCGGGTACTTGAGGATCTCGCGCGCGGCCATGCCGTCGCCGCCGCCGAGCACCAGCACCTTCTTCGGCGCGCCGTGGGCTGCCATCGCGGGGTGAACCAGCGCCTCGTGGTAACGGTATTCGTCGCGCGAATGGAACTGCAGGTTGCCGTTGAGGAAGAGCCGCACGCCGACGCGGCTCGCGGTGACCACCACACGCTGGTACGCGCTGGTCTCGCTGTAGAGGATGCGGTCGGCGTAGAAGCGGTCTTCGGCCCAGGTGCTGATGCGGTCGGCGCCGGCCATCGCCGCGAGCAACGCAGCCACCACGCCGATGCACGCGATCACATGCGTCGACACACGGCGCAGCTCGGCGCGGAACAGCCACAGCGCCCACACCGCCACGCCGGCATTCAGCAGGCCGAAGAAGGCGCCCGTGCGCACCAGCCCGAGCTGCGGCACCAACACCAGCGGGAAAGCAATGGCCACCGCCAGCGCACCGAGGTAGTCGAAGGTGAGTACCTGCGAGACCAGATCCTTCAACGCATAACGCTCGCGGAAGTGGCGCTTCAGGATGCGCATGACCAGCGGAATCTCCAGCCCCACCAGGATGCCGACCAGCAGCACCATCGCGTACAGCGCAAAGCGGAACGAGGGTGCCGCTACCGTCTGCAGCGAGAACAGCGCGGCCGGCATCAACCCGCCGACCAGGCCCACCAGCAGTTCGATGCGAAGAAAGTGCGCGACCAGCTGCCGCTCGAAGAAGCGCGACAGCCACGACCCGATGCCCATCGCGAACAGGTAGCTGCCGATAACGGTGGAAAACTGCAGGATCGAGTCGCCAAGCAGGTAGCTCGCGAGCGCCCCGGCCGCCAGCTCGTAGACCAGCCCGCAGGCGGCCACGACGAAGACCGACGCCAGCAGCGCGACTTCGGCCGGGCGGATGGGCGCTGCCGTGTGAGTGTCAGTCCCTGACACGACTACCCATGAATAGCGGCCGAGACGATGAGTCCGATCGCAATGCACATCGCGCCGACCACGATCGCCAGTGCAACGTTCTTCTTCTCGATGATCTCCGCCCACAGGTCATAGGGCGTGACCTTGTCGACGATGACGAAGCTGATCCAGAACACCAGCACGCCGATCAGCGCGTACAGGATCGAGCCAAAGAACACGGCGGGCTTCAGCCATTCGATTCCCATCATGAGACTCTCCTTTGAGAAAAGATGTGCAAGTGCAGGGCGTTCATTTGTGGCCGCCGCCGCTCGAGAAACCACCGAACGAGCCACCACCGGTGTGGTAGCCCCCGCTGCGGTTGTTGGCCAGGCAATTCTGATACTCCTGCGAGGCCTCGCCGTAGCTGCTGCGCAGGCTGTCGCAATTGGAACTGCTGTCGTCGCTGCAGCGGAACAGCATCAACAGCACGACGACGATGAACACCCAGAAGAAGACCTTGGCCAGCAGGCTCGCCGCATTGCCCGACGTGGGTGTCGCATCGCGCTGCATCGCGGCGCTCTTGTCGGGCGCAAGGCGGAAGGCCTTGACGACGTCGGCCGCAGCCAGAGTTTCACCGGCGGACCAGACCACTTCGCCGTCGGTCACCTCGCGGTTCAGGCGCTTGGCACTGGCACCGCCGGCGCCGCGGTAGTCGGTGTTGTCGGTGAGTTCGTCGCGCTTGAGTTGCCAGTAGAACTCGCCCAGCACATAGGTGACGCGGCCTGCGTAGTTGTAGAGCTTGCGGTACAGCGCGCCCTGGTAGCGCAGGTTCTCGCCGGCCTGCGTGGGCACGCCAGTGATGGGCGCCGCCCAGCTCCAGCCGTCTTCGGCGTCGACGAGAAAAGTGAAGCCTTCTTCGCGGTGGTACAGCAGGTATTCGCGCCAGAAGCTCTGCTCGTCCTCGCCCACCTCGCAGCGCTCGACGTAGCCGACCACCTGCCACGGCCGCGCCGGCTTGCCGCCGAGCGCCAGCGTGCCGACGGTGCCGAGGGGAATCTGCGGCTCGCTGCCGTTGTCTTGCGCGTAGTGAGCCAGGTCACCACCCACGCCTTGCGACACATCCACCACGGCGTGGCACTGGTGGCAGACGATGGACTGCGTGGTCGAGAGCTTCACCTCCAGCGAGGTGCCGCAGCTCGGGCATTCGATGGTGCGCGCCTTCAGCGTCTTGGTGAAGATTCCATCGGCGCTGTCGGCCAGGCCGGTCATTGCCAGTTCGCTGATCGCCACCGAGCGGCCCACCGACCACTTGGGCACGGCCGTGTCGCTGTAGTCGAGCGTGCCCACCTCGTCGCGCGTGCTGCGCAGGTCGGCGACCACGAAGCCACGCTCGGTGTTTGGCTTGTAGGGCAGCTCGCCTTGCGCGGCGATCAGCCTGGCCACGGTGACCGAGCCGACCGACCAGCTCTGGCCGTTGACGATCTGCGGCGTTCCGGGGCGCAATGCGTCTGGCGCGGGGATGTCGCCTTCAAGCGGCGCATCGAAGGCGATGACGTAGCGGCCGTTGTCTTCGCTCAGCCAGCCCGATTTTTGGTTGTCGGGGCCACTGTCGAACAGCACATGCCATTCGTTCCAGGTGCCGTCCTTGTAGCGATACTGCAGGCGGCCGACAAGCGTGAAGGCGGCACCCTGGTACTTGCCGCCGGCCCCGAGCTGCAGCGGCGAGTGGTCGTCAAAGAGCTCGGCGCTCTCGCCGATCTTTCGCAGTGCATCGCCTTCGCGCACCACGGTGCTGTGGCAAAAGCTGCAGACCGCGAAGGCGGAGGCCGCCGAGCGAAAGTCGACCGGCGCGCCGCAGTTGGGGCACGCGGCACGGTAGGCGCGTTGAGGGCTGGGTTCTGTGGCCAAGGGCGGGCGGCGTAGGCGTTGTCAGCAGGCCGGCGTGGCCGGCCTGCGCGAACCAAATCGGCGCTGAATCAGACGAGCTTCTTCAGCAGCTCGGCCTTTTTCGCGTCGAACTCTTCCTGCGTCAGGATGCCCTTGACCTTGAGTTCACCCAATTTCTCGAGCGTGGCCATCACGTCGTCGGGTTTCACGGCGGCAGCGGCTGCAGCAGCCGCTGCCGGCTGGCCCTGCAGGCCTTGCGAGAGCTGCTGCGCCATCACCTGCCCCAGCGCCACGCCGGCGCCCAGCCCCATTGCGTCGCCAGCAATGCCGCCGCCACCGGAGCCAGCACCTTCGGCGAACTTGGGGATCGACTGCGCCGTCTGGTACTGCATGAACTTGCCCATGTCGCCACCGACCATGCCCATGCCGATCTTCTGGTCGAGGATCTTCTGCAGTTCTTCGGGCAGCGACACGCTTTGCATCGTCACCGACTCGAGCTTCAGGCCAAGCTTCTCGAACGAAGGCGCGGTGGCTTCCTGCAGCGCCTTCGCGAACTCGATCTGGTTGGCCGCGAGGTCGAGGAAGGCCACGCCGCTGGATGCCACGGCGTCGGAAATGTGCTGCAGCATCAGGCCGCGCAATTGGCCGTCCAATTCGGCCACGGTGTAGGTAGCGCGCGTGCCGGAGATCTCGGTGTAGAACAGCTTGGGGTCGGCCACGCGATAGGCGTAGTTGCCAAAGGCGCGCAGGCGCACGGCACCGAAGTCCTTGTCGCGAATCGTCACCGGCTGGGTCGTACCCCAGCGCTGGTCGATTTGCTGGCGCGTGCTGAAGAAGTACACGTCACTCTTGAACGGGCTCTGGAACAGCTTGTCCCAGTTTTTCAGGTACGTGAGCACCGGCAGCGTCTGCGTGGTGAGCTTGTACATGCCGGGGCCGAACACGTCGGCCACCTTGCCTTCGTTGACGAAGACCGCCATCTGCGATTCGCGCACGGTGAGCGAGCCGCCGTACTGGATTTCGTTGTCGGCCATCGGGTAGCGCCAAGCCAGCACGCCATCGCCGGCTTCCGTCCACTCCAGAATGTCGATGAACTGTTTCTTGATGAAATCCATCAGGCCCATGTCAGTCTCCCGTGAAGAGGTTATGGATCATAGGGGCAGTCACGACGGCCGCAAACGACAAGGCGGACCGAAGTCCGCCTTTGTCTGGCCCTCGAGAACTGCTGTTGCAGGCAAGTTCTCAGATCACATGAATTGTCAGTTCAAGCCTCGTTGCGCCGACGAACCACCCAGCCCATGGCAAGCAGGCCGAGGGCCAGCAGCGCGTAGGTCTTGGGTTCTGGAACGGGGGCCACCACCGAGGATGCCGTGGCGACGAGAACGCCGCCGTACCCGCCCCATCCATTCTTAACATCACCGGAGATCACCAGTTGGTAGACACCGGCGAGCAGGTCGTTGAAGCTGAAGACCGAGGCCGTCGAATCGGTCAGCGAAGTCGACAGGCCGCCCCCGCTCAGGGTGATGCTGCCAAGATTGAGAGGACCGAGCAGTCCTCCCACGTTGGCTGAGCTGTTAAGGGTGAAGCCGTAGCAGTCATTGAAATGCTGCGTCGACTTGAAGCTGTTGCCGAGCGCCTGGATGGATGGCGTACCCAAGACACCCATCTCGAACGTGCTGGTGCATGCCGCCATGGCCGGGGCGCTTACCGCCAGTGCCAGTGCAACTGCAAACAACTTTGATTTCATGAGGGCTCCTGAAGGGAATTTGGTGCGTCTGAAACGCGTGAGCCAATGTGCCATTTGCACGGGTGGAAGTCTCATTCCACTCCCCCCGATTCGCGGGACAGAACATCGAACCGAGACACCCCCAAGTGAGTGGGGGGCAATTCGGGTAATCACTGCCGCTGGTCGCCGAGCGTGCCAAAGGTCTCAATCGACGCGATTTCTCACTCGTTGAGATCAGCTTGCGCACCTGGGTATGCTTTGCGTCATGCCCAACGAGAACAACCCTCTTCGCCTGGCCATCGTGGGAGCCGGCCCCGTCGGCCTGGGCCTGGCGCTGCAAGCCGCACAGGCGCTGCCCGCAGCGCACATCAGCCTGTTCGACAGCCGCCCGCTGACGAAAGACGTTTCGGCCGACCCGCGCACGCTCGCGGTGTCGCTGGGAAGCGTGCAGCTACTGCAGCGCCTGGGCGCATGGCGGGCTGATACCGCCCAGCCCATTCTGGAAGTGCATGTGTCGCAGCAGGCGCCTTCTCTCGGCAGTTTTCTGGCCGATGTGATGGGCGAACCCGAGGTGCGCATCTCGGCGGCCGAAGAGCATGTGCCGATGCTTGGTGCCGTGTTGAGCTACGGCGCCATCGTGGCGCCTCTGCAAGCGGCGTGGCTGGCCGCCAGCGAACGCGAACCTTCGCGCTTGGTCACGCGCTTCGGCACGCCAGTCCAGGCCATGAAACCGCTGCCCGCGAGCGTGGAGATCGATGCCGGCATCGTCGACAGCTTCGACCTCGCGGTGGTGGCCGAGGGCGGCGTCTTCACCACCGCCGCCCCGGCCACGGTGTCGACGTCCGTTCGCGCCCCCCTGCGCCACGACTACGCCCAGCTGGCCTGGGTCGGCACCGTGAGCCACACCGGCGGGCGCGTCGGCGTGGCTTACGAGCGCTTCACCCGCCACGGCCCGGCCGCGCTGCTGCCGTTGAAAGACGGACGATCCGCATTGGTCTGGTGTGTGAACCGCGACGAAGACCCAGTGGGTGAGCTGGACGACGCCCAGCGCCTGGCCGTGCTCAACACCATCTTCCACACTGAAGTTGGGCGGCTCACCGCCGTGTCGCCCCTCAAGCGCTTTGAGCTGGGGCTGATTGCCGAGCGCACCTTGACCCAAGGCCGCACGGTGCGCATCGGCAACGCCGCTCAGACCTTGCACCCGGTCGCCGGGCAGGGGTTGAACCTCGGGCTGCGCGATGCTTTCGACCTGGTCCAGGGTCTCTCGCGTTCCTCCGACGTGGATAGCGTGTTGCGCAAGCTCGAGTGGCAACGCGGCCCGGACCGCTGGGCGATGATCGCCGCCACCGATTTCCTCGCCCGCAGCTTCACCTGGAAGCTGCCCGGTGCGGGCGCCGCACGCGGGCTGGGCCTGGCAACGCTGCAAGCCCTGCGGCCGATCAAGTCCGCGCTGGCGCGGCAGATGATGTACGGCTCGCGCTGAGACCGCGGCTCAAGCTTCGAGCTTGAGGAACAGGTCGCGGTCGGGCGCGAAGTTGGCGTACAGCGGCAACAAGGCGCCGCCCAGGGCCCGCGCATCGGAGCCGATGGTTCCGGGCAACACCGTGGGGCGCAAGACGCCTTCCCAGTTGTGGTGGTCCAGCGCGTTCGACAACTCGTCGAGCAGCGCCTGGAGCAGGGGCCGGCTGAAGGAGCCATCGACGATGACGCCATCCAGGTCCAGCAGGCACACGGCACTGTTGACCGCCATGGCCACGCCGGTGGCGGCCTGGCGCAGCCAGGTATTGGTATGGGTGCGCCAGGGGGCAACCATGGCGCGCTCGTCCACCACCGCGGTGGGGTCCAGCCCGGCGGTCGCATAGCGCGTCTCGAGCGTCAGCAGCGATGCCACGCTGAGCAGCTGTTCGGGAACGCCACCGCGCCCGGCCCGCGCCACGGCGATCGGTAGCGAACCGATCGCGCCGGCATTGCCATGGCGCCCGGCATGCAGGTGGCTGTCGATCACCAACCCGCCGCCGACGAAGGTATCGACGAACACATAGAGGTAACTGCGGATGTTGCGCCCCGAGCCGGACACGAGTTCGGCGACGCAGGCCGCGGCCGTGTCTTTCACGAACGTCACCGGCACCTCGGTCATGGCGGCCACGCGCGCGCGGATGTCGATCTGCGCCCACTTGCCGGCGATCGGGGCCGCCGAGCCGAGCAGCGTCTGCCAGCCGCCCAGGGACAAAGGCGCAGCAATGCCGACCCCATGCAATGCGCGGGCACGTGTCGACCCGAGTGACTTGCGCAGCGCTTTCAGGCGCGTTTCGATTTCGTCGAACAGCGTGTCGGGGTCGGGAAAGTCATACGAGAGCGACAGCCGCTCGCGCACCTGGCCCGAAAAATCCACCAACAGCATGTCGAGGCTGCGCCGCCCGATCTTGATGCCGATGGAGAAGGCGCCGTCGGGGTTCAGCGCCATGGGCACCGACGGCTGCCCGACCTTGCCGCGAACGGGCGCCTCCTTGACCACGAGGCCGTCGCCTTCAAGCCGCCCGATGATGAGCTGCACGGTCTGCGCCGTGAGCTTGGTCAGGCGCGCAATCTCGGCCTTGGGCAGGCTGCCGTGCAGCCGGATCGCCTGCAGCACCACGCGTTCGTTGAACTGCCGCATGCCCACATGGTTCGAACCGCGCGGGCGCAGCCGCGCGCCGACATCGCTCATGGGCGCAAGGCCTCGGCAATCACGCCTTTCTTGAACAGGAAGTTGGCATAGGGTTGCATCTCGCCCACCTGCAAGATGGCGAAGGCGGCCCGGGTGCGCTTGTAGAACTCGAAGCGCTCCACGGCCTCGCACTGGTCGGCCCGCACATCGCCCCGCGAGAGCATCTCGGCCAGCACTTCGCGCTGCAGCGCCGAGTGGCTGCCAGGCGCCGAGCCGCTGACCTGCATGAAGGCGACCGGGCAAGCCACGGCCTCGTCCAGCGGAAAGACAGACAGCACCGCCCGGCACGCACGGGCGAGGCCGATGCCCGGCAGGCGCAACACCGGGCGCCCAGGTGACAGCGACTCGGCGGTGAAGTTGGCGTCGGCCACGACGATCTCGTCGCCATGGCCCATTTCGCACAGCAGCTTGAGCAGATCGGGGAACAGCAGTGAATCGATGTTCTTCAGCATGCTGCACCGTCAGGCAAGCGCTTCCGCCGGCAGCTCGGCGACCGACTTGGCGCCGGTCATCACGGCCACGGCATCGCTCATGCTGATCTTCTTCGGGTTGACCACGGCCGCCCGCTTCCCCAGCCGTGCGATGTGGACGCGATCGGCAATCTCGAACACATGCGGCATGTTGTGGCTGATCAGGATCACCGGCAGCCCCCTGTCGCGAACGCGGCGGATCAGCTCCAGCACCATGTTGCTTTCCTTCACGCCCAGCGCAGCCGTGGGCTCGTCCATGATCACCACGTGCTGCGCGAATGCCGCGGCCCGCGAGACGGCCACGCACTGCCGCTGCCCGCCCGACAGCGTTTCCACCGCCTGCGTCATCGAGCGGATGCCGACCTTGAGGTCGTTCATGCGGGCCACGCTTTCGGCCAGCATCTTCTTCTTGTCGAGCATGCGCAGCACCGTTCCGAGGAAGCCCGGGCGCCGCAGCTCACGGCCGAGGAAGAGGTTTTCGGCAATGGTCATCGCCGGGGCGACGGCCAGGTCCTGGTAAACCGTCTCGATGCCGGCCCGGCGCGCATCGATCGGGCTCTTGAAGTGGATCGGCTTGCCATCGAGCAGGATCTCGCCTTCGTCCGGGATGGTCGCTCCCGACAAGGCCTTGATCAGCGATGACTTGCCGGCGCCGTTGTCGCCGATCACCGCAAGGATCTCGCCAGCACGGAGCTCGAAGTCGACCCCGTCGAGCGCCACCACCTGGCCGTAGCGCTTCACCAGGCCCTTGGCCTGCATCACGATGTGCGTTTGGCTCACTTCAGCGCCCTCCTTTGCGAGACAGCTGGTCGGCGGCCACCGCCAGAATCACCAACACGCCGGTCACCAGCACCTGGTAGATCGACGACACGCCCATCAGTGTGAGCCCGTTGCGGAAGACGCCCACGATCATGGCGCCGACCAGCGAGCCCAAGACGATGCCGCGGCCGCCGAAGAGACTGGTCCCGCCCAGAACCACGGCGGTGATCGCGTCCAGGTTTTCGGTCTGCCCGGCGTTCGGATCGCCCACGCCGGTGCGCGCCACCGACAGCAGCGAAGCGATGCCGTAGAACAGCCCCGCCAGCACGTACACGCCCAGCAGCACCCGGTGCGTGGCGATGCCGGTGAGGCGGGTCGCTTCCGGGCTGTTGCCCACGGCGTAGACATGGCGGCCCGACGCGGTTTCTCGCAGGCCGAACCACGCCACGAAGTACAGCACCAGCATCAGCACCACGCCGTACGACACGGCGCTGCCGCCGAGGTTGAATGTGTTGCCGAGGAGGGTCATCGCTTCGGGCACCTCGGTCACGGTTTGCGAGTTCGAGTAGAGCTGGGTGATCGCGAACGCGATATTGAGCGTGCCCAGCGTCACGATGAAAGGGGGCAGCTTGATCCGCGTCACCAGCAGCCCGTTGACCAAGCCGAACAAGGTGGTCGCCGCCAGCCCGCACAAGATGGCCAGCGGCGTGGGCAAGCCCAACTCGGTGCTGAACTTGGTCATGACGATGCCGCCCAGCGCCATCACCATGCCGCACGACAGGTCGATGCCGGCGGTGAGGATGATCAGCGTCTGGCCGATGGCAATCACGCCCACGACCATCACCTGCTGCAGGATGAGCGAGAAGTTCTCGCCGGTCAGAAAGCGGCTGTTCTGCGACGCGAAAAATGCGCAGGCGGCGAGCAGCGCAAGAAAGGGCCCCAGCGTGCCGAGTGGCGGCAGCCTGTCTTTCCAGGTGTTCATGTCACTCCAACGGTGGCTTGTGAAAGGCGGCGGAACGCCGTGGGCGCCCCAACCGCCGTGCAGTCATTGCAGCGCTGCGCTTACTTCTTGCCCCAGCACAGTTCGGTGCCGGTCTTCACGTCTTTGCTGTCGACGCCCGGCAGCGCCTTGCCGGCAATGAGGGTCACGCCCGTGTCGGTGTAGCCGCTGGCCTTCTTGCCGCTCTTGGCATATTCGACGCCGGCCTCGACGCCCATGGCCGCCATCTTCAGCGGGTATTGCTGCGAGGTGGCGGCAATCACGCCAGCCCCGACGTCCTTGATGCCCTGGCAACCGCCATCCACGGAGACGATCGTCACGCCCTTGTCCTTGCCGGCCGACTTGAGTGCCTTGTAGGCACCGGCCGCGGCGGGCTCGTTGATGGTGTAGACCAGGTTCACGTCGGGGTTCTTCTGCAGGCAATTCTCCATCGCGGTCTGGCCCTTGGCCTGGTCGCCGAAGCTGTCGGCCATGCACACCACCTCGACGCTCTTGCCGAGCTCGTTGCTCTTGGCATCGGGCGCGGCCAGGCCGAAGCCCTTCAAGAAGCCGTTGTGCCGCTGCGCGCCCACCGGGTGACCGGGGAAGAGATCAAGGGTCACGATCTTGGCGGGCTTGCCGCCCAATGCCGCCTTCGCGTACTGGCCGATCAGTTCGCCGGCCTTGTAGTTGTCGGTGGCGAACAGCGCGTCGACGCCCTCCACGGGGTCGGTCGGGCTGTCCAGCGCAATCACCAGCACGCCCTTGTCGCGCGCCTTCTTGATCGCCGGCACGATGGCCTTGGAGTCGTTGGGCGTGATCAGGATGGTCTTGGCGCCAGCCGCGATCATGTTCTCGAGCGCCGTCACCTGCCCTGCGTTGTCGCCGTCGGCCTTGCCTGCACCGCTCAACAGCTTGGCGCCCCGCGCTTTGGCCGCCTCGGTCGCCCCTTCCTTCATTTTCACGAAGAAAGGATTGGTCTCGGTCTTGGTGATGAGGCCGATGATGGGTTGGTCGGCCGCGGCAGCAGCGCCGCCCATCAGCACAACGGACAGGGTCAGGAAGGTGTTCAAACGCATGGTTTGTCTCCAGTCTTTTTGAGGGAGCGCAGCTCGCGCCGCACCGATCGGGTGTGCCGTCGATGCAGCACTGGCCCGAAGTATGGGCGTCGTTTTTTAATAAATCAATTCGATTTATTAATGGGAAACCCGGAGTTGACCGAGCCCGCAGCAGCCGGCTTACATCAACCCAGCTTGCCGATGCGTCAACGCAGGCAGCTGCGCTCTCACCTCGGCAATGCGTGCGACATCGAGCTTCGCCATCACCACGCCTTCGCCTTCTTCACGCAGCGCCAGCACCTCGCCCCACGGGTCGACGATCAGGCTGTGCCCGAAGGTGCGGCGAGCGTTCTCGTGCAAACCGCCCTGGGCCGGCGCGATCACGTAGCACTGGTTCTCGATGGCGCGGGCGCGCAGCAGCACCTCCCAGTGCGCGCGGCCGGTGGTGTGGGTGAAGGCCGACGGCACGGCGATCAGGTCGCAGGGAGGGTGCATCAGCCGGCGGTACAGCTCGGGAAAGCGCAGGTCGTAGCAGATGCTCAAGCCCAATCGCAAGGCACCGACATCGCACGCCACCGGTGTGCTGCCGGCCTGCAGCACGCGGCCTTCGTCATAGCTTTCGCGCCCGTTGTCGTAGCGGAACAAGTGGATTTTGTCGTAGCGCGCGGTCTGCCGCCCTTCGGGCGAGTAGACGCAGCAGGCATTGAACACGCGGTCAGCACTGGCGGTGCGCAGCGGCAGCGTGCCGCCGATCACCCACACGCGGTGTTCTCGCGCGGCATCGGCCAGCATCACCTGGATCGGCCCTTCGCCCGGCGTTTCGGCCACCGCCAGCTTGTCGCGGTCGCTCAAGCCCATCAGGCAGAAGTACTCGGGCAGCGCCACCAGCTCGGCGCCCTGTTGAGCCGCCTCGGCGATCAGCCGGCGCGCTGTCTCCAGGTTGCGTTCGACGCTCGGCGTGGCGACCGTTTGCAGCGCAGCAATCCACATGAAAATCTCTCCGTTCAAGCCGCTGCCGCCCTCGGCGAGACAGCGCAAGCAGCTTACGCCCTTGCCCGCAAGGCCACCACCGGGCAGTGGCGAAGGATGTGGGGCAGAATTCGCCCGCCATGGGCCCTGAGACCACCTCTACCAGCGCCGACTACAGCCGCTTCGTGCAGCGTGTGCGCCGCCGCTTTGGCGCCGAGCTCGCGCTGCTCCAGCCCGGCTTGCCCGTGCGCGACAGCATCGAGGCCCTGATCGACACGCTGATCGCTGGCGGCCGCCCACTGGCCAGCGCCTTGCGCGTGGCACGCCACCTGGTGCTCGAGCGCCTGGCTGTGCTCGACATCGAGCAGGGTGCTGCCATGCAGGACATCACCCGCGCGATGACGCAGCTGGCCGAGACCACGCTCAACCGTGCGCTGGTGCAGTCGTTGGCTGACCAGGACGCGCGCCATGGCCCTCCGCTCAATGCGGCCGGCGAACGCATCGACTTCTGGGTCGTCGGCATGGGCAAGCTCGGCGCGCACGAGCTCAACGTGTCGTCCGACATCGACCTCATCTACGTCTACGAAGAAGACGGCGAGACCACCGGCCCCAAGGTCATCAGCGCGCACGAGTATTTTTCGCAGGTGGCACGCAGCCTGTATGCGCTGATCGGCGATAGCACCGACGACGGCTTCGTCTTCCGCGTCGACCTGGCGCTGCGCCCCAACGGCAACTCCGGCCCCACCGCGGTGAGCCTCGCGATGCTGGAGGAGTACTTCCTCGTGCAGGGCCGCGAGTGGGAGCGCTTTGCGTGGCTGAAGAGCCGCATCGTTGCGCCCTACGAGAGCGTGCGCAACGGCCGCGCCCAGGCGCTGAGCGCCACCGTCACACCCTTCGTCTACCGCCGCTACCTCGACTACGGTGTGTTCGAGGGCCTGCGCCAGCTGCACCGCAAAGTGCGTGAAGAAGCGCAGCGTCGCGCGGCCGGCCGCCCCGAGCGCGCCAACGATGTGAAGCTGTCGCGCGGCGGCATCCGCGAGATCGAGTTCATCGTGCAGCTGCTGTTGGTGGTGCGCGGCGGGCAGTTCCCCGAGATCCGCACCCGCTCGACGCTGAAGGCGCTCGAGAAACTCTCTGCCGGTGGCTTGATGAAGCCCGAGAGCGCCGTGCGCTTGGCCGAGGCCTACACCTTCCTGCGCCGCGTCGAACACCGCATCCAGTTTCTCGACGACCAGCAAACGCACGTACTGCCCACGGCCGATGGCGACCTCCACTGGATCGCGCAAAGCCTCGGCATGGCGTGCGAGGGCGAGGCCTGCGACCTGCTCGAATGTCTGGGCGAAACGCGCGAATTCGTCGCCATGGAGTTCGATGCCTTGCTGCACGACGGCCGCCCGCCGGCTGTGGGCGGCTCAGCCAACGGCGGTTGCCGCAGCTGCGGCCCGGCCCCGCAGCCGGTGGACAGTGCCCTCTTCCTGGAGCGCTTGCCGCCCGAGTTGGCCGAGCGCGTGCGCCCCTGGTGCGACCACCCCAAGATCAGGGTGCTGCGCGAAGAGAGCAAGCTGCGCCTGGCCCGCCTGGTGACGCGTGCCGCGCAAGGCGTGGCCGATGGCGCGTGCACGATGGAAGCCGCCACGCGCTTCATCGACTGGCTGGAGCCGCTGCTGCGCCGTGAGAGCTATCTCGCGCTGCTGGTCGAGCGGCCCGAGGTGCACAGCCGCCTGCTGCGCTTGCTGGGCCTGGCACGCTGGCCTGCGCAGTTCTTGATGCGCCACCCCGGGGTGATCGACGAGCTGGCCGATGACCGCCTGCTGCACCAGCGCTTCGAGCGCGAGAGCTTCATCGCCGATCTCGAAGCACGTCACGAAGCCTGGAGCCGCTTCAGCCAGGCCGATGAAGAGCTGCTGCTCGACACGCTGCGCCGCGCCCACCATGCCGAGGTCTTCCGCACCCTGGTGCGCGACGTCGAAGGCCACATCACCGTCGAGCAGGTGGCCGACGATTTGTCAGCATTGGCCGATGCCACGCTGCAATGCACGATCAATTGGGCCTGGAGCCACCTGAAGCAGCACCACCGCGAGTTACCGCGCTTCGCCGTCATCGCCTACGGCAAGCTCGGCGGCAAGGAGCTCGGGTATGGCAGCGACCTCGACGTTGTCTTCCTCTACGACGACTCCGACGAGACCGACACCGACCGTGCCGCCGAGGTCTACGGTGCCTTCGTGCGCAAGCTCATCAACTGGCTGACCACGCGCACCGGGAGCGGCGAGTTGTTCGACATCGACACCGCGCTGCGGCCCAACGGCAACTCGGGGCTGCTCGTCACCTCACTCAAGTCCTACGAGAACTACCAGAAGGGCCGCGGCAGCAACACGGCCTGGGCCTGGGAGCACCAGGCCATCACCCGGGCGCGCTTCTGTGCAGGCACGGCCGAGCTAGCACCCGGCTTCGAGGCCGTGCGCCGCGCCGTGATCTGCGCCGAACGAGACCCCTCGGCGCTGCGCGACGAGATCCAGGCGATGCGCGAGAAAGTGCGTGCGGCGCGGCCGGTGAAGGCGGACCTGTTCGACGTGAAGCACAGCGCCGGCGGCATGATGGATGCCGAGTTCGCGGTGCAGTACCTGGTGCTCGCACACGCCAACAAGCACCCTGAGCTGATCGACAATGTGGGCAACATCGCCCTGCTGCAGCGCGCCGAAGCCTGCGGTCTGTTGCCGGCCGGTGTGGGGCGTGCCGCAGCCGATGCTTACCGCGAGCTGCGCCGCGCCCAGCACCGCGCACGACTCGACGAACGGCCGACGCAGGTCGTCCCCGAGAGCATGGCCACGCAGCGCGAGGCGGTGCTCGCCGTGTGGCGCGCCGTTTTCCCGCCTGCCGCCTGATGCGGCTCGCCCTGTTGCGCCGGCCGGGCGCCGCCTGGTGCGCCGTCGCCTTGCTGCTGCTGGCGGGCAGCGTGTTGTCGCTGGTCTTCGACGCCTCGGGCGCACTGGAGTGGCGGCCCAGCCTCGTCACCTTGCAGCCGTGGCGCTGGTGGACAGCGGCCTTCGTGCACTACAGCACCATGCACGTGGTCGGCAATTTCACCGGGCTGGCATTGACGGCGGCCTTCGGCTGGGTGTCGCAGGTTCCGCCGCGCACCGCGGTCGTCTGGTTCGCCGCGTGGCCGCTCACGCACCTGGCCTTTCTGTGGATGGCACCGGGGCTGATGCACTATGGCGGCCTGTCGGGCGTGGTGCATGCTGGCGTGGCCATCGTCATCGCGCACATGCTCATCACCGGCACGCGCGGCCAGCGCTTCGTGGTCAGCTGCGTGCTCGTCGGCCTGATCGCCAAGATCGCGACCGAAACCCCCTGGCGCGCGCCGGTGCAACACCTTGAAGGCTGGGACATCGGCATCGCCCCGATCGCTCACGTCACCGGTGTGCTCTCGGGCACGCTGTGCGTGTTGATCGCCCATGCGTGGTCGCTGCGCCAACCCAAAGCAAGCACCCATGTCTGACCGCAAATCCCAGCTCGACGGCCTGGCCGTCGTCTCGCTGATCGCCTGCAGTTTTCTGTGGGGCGTCAACGGCGTGGCGGCCAAGGCGGTGTTCGGCGAAGTGACCCCACTGGTGCAAGCCACCATTCGCTCGTTCGGCGGCGTGGCCCTGGTGTGGTTGTGGGCGCGTTTTCGCGGCATTCCGCTGTTCCAGCGCGATGACACCCTGCCTGGCGGCTTGCTGGCGGGTTCGCTCTTCGCAGCCGAGTTCGCCTGCGCCTTCATCGGCCTGCAGTACACCAGCGCCTCGCGCATGGTGGTGTTCATCTACTTCTCGCCCTTCCTGGTGGCCCTGGGCATGCCCTTCATCGCGCACTCTGAGCGCTTGTCGGCGCTGCAGACAGCGGGTCTGCTGCTGGCATTCACCGGTGTGGCGAGCGCGTTCGCCGAAGGCTTCACCCAGCCGGCCATGGGCCCCCAACAGTGGATCGGTGATTCGCTGGGCGTGCTGGCCGCCTTTCTGTGGGCAGCGACGACGCTGAGCATTCGCGCCACGAAGCTGGCCAGCGCGTCGGCCGAAAAAACGCTCGCCTACCAACTGGGTGTGTCGGGCGTGTTGCTCGGCCTGGCTGCGTTGTGGCACGGCGATGCGTGGCCGCAGCGGCTGTCAGCGCTCGCCATCGGTTCGCTGGCGTTCCAGGTCGTCGTCGTGGTGTTCGCCAGTTACCTGCTGTGGTTCTGGCTGGTCCGCCACTACCCAGCCACGCGGCTCGCCGCATTCACCTTGCTGACGCCAGTGCTCGGCTTGATGATGGGCGTGGTGCTGCTCGGCGAACCGATCACCACGAGGTTGCTGCTGGCGCTGGCCGGCGTGACGCTGGGAATGATGCTGGTGAACCGCCAGCCGCGTCAGCTGCGGATGCGTTTAACCAACGAGGTGGTCGAGTAGCCGTCGACGAACGGAATCGAGCGCGCGTCGCCGCCCCAGCTGCGCACCACGGCCGTCTCAGCGAGGGTCTCGATGTCGTAGTCGCCACCCTTGACATAGAGGTCTGGCCGCACGAGCTTGAGCAACTCGACCGGCGTCTGCTCGTCGAACAGCGTTACCAGGCTCACGCTCTCGAGTGCAGCCAGCACGCAAGCGCGGTCGGCTTCGGCGTTCAGCGGACGATCGGGGCCTTTGCCAAGCATTCGAGCAGATGCGTCGCTGTTGAGCCCGATCACCAGGCTGCCGCCCAGCGCGCGCGCGGCGGCGAGGTAGCTGACGTGGCCGCGGTGCAGGATGTCGAAGACGCCATTGGTGAACACCATCGGCCGGGCGAGTGCGGCGAGCCGAGCCGGCAGTTGATCGCGGCTGCAGAGCTTGTCGAGAAAGGTCGTCATGGGGCGGATTGTCACCTGCGTGGCACACGGCGTCGGCCCACCGCCCAGACTCCGGCAACAACACTTCGGAGAAAAACCATGATCACGCTATGCAGCACCACGACGCCAAGGCATACACCAAGGTGATCGACGAGCGCGCCGCGGCGCAGAAGGTCAAGGCCGACCGCAAGGCGGATCAAGACAAAGCCAAGGCGTCATAGGCTGGCTGAGCCACTGCCCTCGAATCGTCGATGGGCGGCAGCGTGGCGTCGACGACACCCAAGTCGCTCTGCCGGCGCAGCACTTGGGCCAGCACCTGCGTGTCGCAATAGATACGCAGCGAGGTGACCTTGCCCCACTTCAGCCGCAGCGCATGCACGCCCTGGTTCGCACCGAGCGAGCCGTCGCGCAGGTGGAAGCGGTCGCGCCAGGTCACCAGCGCCACGGTATTCCAGGGCATGCCGCGCACCAGCACCGATTCGATCTCGAAGCGCAGGTCTGGCAGTACTGTCTTCAGCCGCGCGTACCAAGGCACGATGGTCTTCATGTCGTGGCGTGCACCGGCGAGAGCGTGGTCGCCGAAGAAGACATGCTCGGCGTCGGGTGAGAACGCGGCCAGCACCGGCCCGTGGTCGCCGCGGTTCAGCGCCTCGAACGCGTGGCGCAGCTTTCGCTCGACGATGTAGTGGTAGATCACGAGGTCTCTCCCGAAGGTTGGCGAAGCTCACGCTCAACGTAGCCGCGCAGATGGCGGCGCACGGTATGCCAGCATGCGATGTCGCCGTGCAGCTGGGTCAGCATCACGGCGCCTTCGATGCTGGCGATGAGGAAGCTGGCCACGTCAGCGGGTGCGACGCCAGGCTTGATCTCGCCGGCCTGAATGCCCGCCTGAACGATGCGGCGCAACAGCCCGTGCCAAGCCGACATCGCTTGCCGCGCACGATCGCGCAGAGCGGTGTCTGCATGGTCGGCCTCGATCGCAGTGTTCATGATCGGGCAGCCGCCGGGCAGGGGGAGCTGATCGATGTCATCGCCGTAGCTGTCGAACATCGCCAGCAGCCGCTCGCAAGCGCCCGAATGGCCTTCGATGGCGGCAAGAAAGCGGCTGCGCACCTGCGACACCGCAAAGTCGAAGGCTTCGTGCGCCAGCTCTTCGCGGCTGCCGAAGTGGCGGTAGAGCCCGCCTTTCTGGATGCCCGTGGCCTCGGTCACCGCAGAGAGCGGCGCGGCGATGAAGCCTTGTCGATTCATCAACTCGGCACTGCGTTGGATGATGTCTGCGCGTGTACGCTCGCCCTTGGTTTTCATGCGTTGCCCGCTCGCTCAAAAAAAGATACCGATCTGTCTCTTTTATCGTAGGCGCACTGCGGCTCCAGCGCAAGCCCCAATGAAAACGGCCCGCACAAGGCGGGCCGTTTAAAGCAGCGCGAAGACTCAGGCCGGCAATGCGCCAGGCGGCTTGCCGGCAGCGACCTTGGCGGCCACCGCGGCCGTCACTTCCTTGCGGAAGCGGTTCAGCTCTTGCACGCTGGCGAAGCTGCGCTCCATCAGCAGGCTCATGTTGTGCAGGATGCGCTCGACGACCTTGGTTTCCCACACGGCGTCGAACTGGATCTGCTTGTCGAGCCACTGCTCCAACCATTGCGGGTTGGGCAAGCGGCTCTGGATGGTGTCGCGCGGGAACAGCTTCTCGTTCACGTGCAGGTTGGTCGGGTGCAGCGCCTGCGCGGTGCGGCGTGCACTGGCCATCAGCACGCCCACCTTGGCGAAGGCCGCGCGGGCTTCGTCGCCGAACTTCTGCATCGCGCGCTTCATGTAGCGCAGGTAGGCGCCACCATGGCGGGCTTCGTCACGCGCCAGCGTTTCATAGATGGCCTTGATCACCGGCTCGGTATGCCATTCGGCGGCACGGCGGTACCAGTGGTTGAGGCGGATCTCACCGCAGAAATGCAGCATCAGCGTCTCAAGCGCCGGCGCCGGGTCGAACTCGAAGCGCACTTCGTGCAGCTCTTGTTCGGTGGGGCACAGGTCAGGGCGGAAGCGGCGCAGGTACTCCATCAGCACCAGCGAATGCTTCTGTTCTTCGAAGAACCAGACGCTCATGAAGGCCGAGAAGTCGCTGTCGTCGCGGTTGTCGCGCAAGAACATCTCGGTGGCGGGCAGGGCCGACCACTCGGTGATGGCGTTCATCTTGATGGTCTGGGCTTGCTCTTCGGTGAGCTGGCTGCCATCGAACTCATCCCATGGAATGTCGGTGTCCATGTTCCAGCGCACGGCTTCGAGTTGCTTGAAGAGTTCGGGGTAAAGCATGGTTCAGCCTTGGTTGGTTGACCAGGCATTTTAGACGTGCACTTCGTGACAAGTCGTCTTTCACCCTACGAGCACGCAAGCACAAACCCTCATAACGCATCCAGAAAACCCCGGCATGCGTAGGAAGAGGCTTCAGCGCAACATCGGCCGCTTTCCACATTCGAGGACAAACCATGCGCCACGCTCCTGCCTTGCTGCCTTTCGTTTTCGCCGTGTTGTGCACCACCAGCGGTGCCAGCCAAGCCGCCGATTGCCCTGCATTGTTGAACCGCGAGATCCCCCGCCTGCAAGACGAAAAGCCCCAGAACCTGTGCCAATACAAAGGGCAGGTGGTGCTGGTGGTCAACACCGCCAGCTTCTGCGGCTTCACGCCCCAGTACAAAGGCCTGGAGGCGCTGTACGGCAAGTACCGCGAGCGCGGCTTCGTCGTGCTGGGCTTTCCGTCGAACGACTTCTCGCAGGAGCCGGGCGATGGCAAGGCCATCGCCGACTTCTGTGAAAACACCTACGGCGTGAAGTTCCCGATGTTCATCAAGTCGCGCGTGGCCGACTCCGCCGGTGCGCAGAAGAGCCCGCTGTTCGCCGAGCTGAAACAAGTCACCGGCGAAGCCCCGAAGTGGAACTTCCACAAGTACCTGATCGCCCGCGACGGCAAGACGGTCCAGAGCTTCGGCTCGAACACCGCCCCCGACAGCGCTAGCTTCGTGAAAAACGTCGAAAAACTACTGGATGCAAAATAAATACTGATGAGTTATATTTGATACCGACAAGTTCAAGTCACAGATCGGGGCGATGTCGGTGGAAAAAAACATCATCAGATTGACGGAACTCAGGCAGAGTCATGGCGTCGAACTCGACGTCAGCACGCTCAGCGCACTGACCAGAACGAGTTCTATGCTGCACAGCCGGTCGGTTTCACCGGCTGGAATCCCAGGGCGGTTTTCCTCCTCCCTCCTCCCTCCCTTGTTCCCCCTGGGGCGCTGTGCAGCAATCTTTATTCAGCGGGGTGTCGCCAACGGCGGCATTCCGCGACTCCCCGCCCCCCATGCCCAGCGGAGCATCGCCTGATGCGCCGCGTCGCCGTCATCGGTTCGGGGATCTCGGGCCTCTCCGTCGCGCACTCGCTGGCGCTTGAGTCCCAGGTCACGCTCTTCGAGGGCAGCAACTACTTCGGTGGCCACACCCACACCGTCGACACCACGCTCGATGGCGTGACGCATGGCGTTGACACCGGCTTCCTGGTCTTCAACGAACGCACTTACCCGAACCTGATCCGCCTGTTCGGCGAGTTGGGCGTGCAGACCACGGCATCGGACATGTCGTTCTCGGTCAAGGTGCCCGACATCGGCCTGGAGTGGAGCGGCAGCGATCTCAACACCGTGTTCGCCCAGCGGCGCAACCTGGTCCGCCCGGGCTTTCTGCGCATGCTGGCTGACATCCTGCGCTTCAACAAGCTGACGACGGCGTTGGCACAGCGCGGCGAAGAGGCCTCACTGCAGCAGCCGATCGGCGACTTCCTGGGCCAGCACCGCTTCTCGGCGGAATTTCGCGACTGGTATTTCCTGCCGATGATCGGCTGCATCTGGTCCTGCCCAACCGACCAGATGTTGCGATTTCCGATCGCCACGATGATCCGCTTCTGCCACAACCACGGCTTGCTGCAGGTGGCCGACCGGCCGCGCTGGTTCACGGTGACGGGCGGCGCGCGCAACTACGTGCGCAAGATGCTGCCGCGCATCGGCGACGCGCGTCCGAACACCCCTGTGCGCAGTGTGCGGCGCACGCCGACGGGCGCCTTCGTCAGCACCGAGCACGGCACCGAGCACTTCGACGAAGTCGTGCTCGCCTGCCACAGCGACCAATCACTGGCGTTGCTGGCCGATGCCACCCAGGCCGAACGCGAAGTGCTGGGCGCCATCCGCTACCACCGCAACCGCGCCGTGCTGCACACCGACACCTCGGTGCTGCCCACGCGCCCGCTCGCCTGGGCGGCCTGGAACTACGAACGCGCCACCGACGGCCCGCGTGAGCAGGCCGCGGTGTGCCTGCACTACCTGATCAACCGCCTGCAGCCGCTGCCGTTCCACCAACCGGTGATCGTGTCGCTGAACCCGGTGCGCGAACCATCGGCGGCCAGCGTGCACGGCGAGTTCGACTACGCCCACCCGGTGTTCGACAGCGCCGCCATCGCGGCCCAGCAGCGCGTGCCGTCATTGCAAGGCCAAGGCCACACCTGGTTCTGCGGCGCGTGGACGCGCTACGGCTTTCACGAAGACGGCCTGATGTCAGGCCTGGCCGTGGTCGACAGCCTGCGTCGCCAGTGGGCAACCGAAGCACCGTTCGCCACGAAGGAGGCAGCATGAGTGTGGGCACGCCCGTGCCCTTGATCGGCACCGGGCATGTGCGCCACACGCGCCTGCGGCCGGCCAAAAACAGCTTCACCTACGACACCTATTTCTTGATGCTGCCGATGCGGCAGCTGCGCACGCAGCCCTCGGCGGAGTTGAAGCGCAACCGCTTCGGCCTGCTCAGCTTCCACGACCGCGACCACGGCGACGGCCGGCCCGACAGCCTGGCCTGGCTCGATGAGTTGCTCGCCCGCGAAGGCGTCACCGACGCCAGCGGCGAAACCTGGCTGCACTGCTACCCACGCGTGCTGGGCTACGCCTTCAAGCCGGTGAGCTTCTGGTACTGCCACCGTGCCGACGACTCGCTCGCCGCCATCGTCGTCGAGGTCAACAACACCTTCGGCGAGCGCCACTGCTACGTGCTGCAGGGGCCTGAGCTGGCCTTCGGGCGCGAGCTGAGCGCGGCCAAGGTGTTCCATGTGTCGCCCTTCTGCAACGTGGCCGGCAGCTACCGCTTCCGCTTCCTGCGGACCGACCTGCATCCAGCAGCGGATGGCCTGCGTAAAAACTCCCAGAGAACGGTGGTGCGCATCGACCACGACGACGAAAACGGCCCGCTGCTGCAAACCAGCGTGTCGGGCCACTTGGTTCCGTTGTCGCAGCGCAGTGCCCTCAAGGCCTTCTTCGGCATGCCGCTGATGACATTCTTCGTTGTCGCACGCATCCACTGGCAGGCCTTGAAACTGTGGACCCAGCACGTGCCGTTCTTCCGCAAGCCCGAGCCTCCCAAGGCATTCGTCACTCGCTGAGAAACGACCGCGATGAACATGACCAGCAGCCCCGCCCGCTTCCGCCCTAGCGCCACGCCCGAATCCACTCTGCCTGACAGCGCCCCCACCGCGGCACGCGCCGTCTTCAGGCTGATGAAGAAGCTCAAGCACGGAAGCGTCGACGTGCAACTGCCCGATGGCAGCCACGCGCGCTTCGGCTCGCCGGCCGGTGGCGACCTGCGCGCCGCCATTCGCCTGCGCAACTGGGACGTCTGTGCCGCCGCGCTCAAGTCGGGCGACATCGGCTTCGCCGAAAGCTTCATCGCCGGCGACTGGACCACGCCCGACCTGGCCAGCCTGCTCAAGCTCTTCATCGCCAACCGCGACGAGATCGAATCGGTGGTCTACGGCACCTGGTGGGGCTCGATGCTCTACCGCGCCAAGCACCTCTTCAACCGCAACTCGCGCAGTGGCAGCAAGAAGAACATCCACGCCCACTACGACCTCGGCAACGAGTTCTACCGCCTGTGGCTCGACCCGACAATGAACTACTCGAGCGCCTGGTTCGAAGGCGACCGCAGCCGCAGCATGGTCGAAGCGCAGTGGGCCAAGGTGCGGCGTGCGCTGCGCGAGTGCGGCGCGAAGCCGGGCGACCGCGTGCTCGAGATCGGCTGCGGTTGGGGCGCGCTGGCCGAATGCGCAGCGCGCGAGTTCGGCGCCCGCGTGACCGGCGTCACCCTCTCGCACGAACAACTGGCCTGGGGCCAGCAACGCCTGAAGAATGCCGGCATCGACGGTGACCTGCGATACCAGGACTACCGCGACCTGAATCAAAAGGGAAGCGACGGCCCCTTCGATGCCATCGCCTCGATCGAGATGTTCGAAGCCGTTGGCCGCGAATACTGGCCCGGCTTCTTCGAGACGCTCAAGCGCCAGCTCAAGCCGGGCGGCAAGGCCTGCATCCAGAGCATCACCATCCGCGACGACCTGTTCGAACGCTACGTGAAGTCGACCGACTTCATCCAGCAGTACATCTTCCCTGGCGGCCTGTTACCGAGCCCGCAGGCCTTCCGCGAAGCGGCCGCCAAGGCCGGCCTGAAGATCATCAACGAGCTCTCGTTCGGCGAAGACTATGCCGAGACGCTCAGGCGCTGGCGCGACAGCTTCCTCTCGCAAGAAGCCCGTGTGCGCCGCCTCGGCTTCGACACCCGCTTCATGCGCATCTGGGAGTTCTACCTCGGCTACTGCGAAGCGGCCTTCGCCACCGGCAACACCGGCGTCATGCAGTTCACGCTGCAGCGCGACTGAGACATGTCTGCGCTTTCACGCCGAAGCACGCTGCTGGCCCTGGCCTGGCTGCCGTGGCTGGGTGCGAAGGCGCAGCCCGTTGAGCTGGGCAGCGAGATTCCCGGTGCCCGCCTGCTCGGGCAGGGCAAGCTGACCTACTTCGGCCTCAACGTCTACAACGCGAAGCTATGGGTGACCGAGGGCTTCCAGGCCGACGATTTCGCGCGCCGCCCCGTTGCGCTGGAGCTGGAATACGCCCGCTCGCTGGTCGGCAAGCTCATCGCCGAGCGTTCGCTGGTCGAGATGAAGAAGATCGGCACCGTGGTCGACGACAAGAGCGCCGCCTGGCTGGCCGCGATGACGCAGGCCTTCCCTGATGTCGCCAAAGGCGATCGCATCACCGGCGTCTACAAGCCGGAAGAAGGCTTGCGCTTCTTCTTCAACGGCAAGCCCTGCGGCGACATCCGCGACCCCGAGTTCGCGCGCCTGTTCATCGGCATCTGGCTCTCGCCGCGCACCTCGGAGCCGCAGCTGCGGCAGGCCCTGCTGGGCATCTCATGAGCTCCGTCACCGCGAGTGCGCCACCCTGGGCCAATCGATGGCAGAGCGGCCTGAGCTACGGTGCGCCGGGCTTTCCCCTGGCCTTCGTCGCACTGCCCTTGTATGTGGTGCTGCCCAACCACTATGCGCGCGAGTTCGGCGTGCCGCTTGCCTTGCTCGGCGCCGTGCTGCTGGGTGCACGCCTGTTCGATGCGGTCGTCGACCCGTTGATCGGCCGTTGGGCCGACAAGCTGCTCGACCGTTCCGCAGCAGCGGCCTGGGGCGCTGTGGCCATCGCCGCCGTCGTGCTGGCGCTGGGCTTTCACGGCCTCTTCTTTCCAGTTGTGGCGCACACGACCACCGCCTTGTTGACCTGGTGCGCAGCCTTGCTGGCCGTCACCTACCTGAGCTACAGCGTCATCACGGTGATCCACCAGGCCTGGGGGGCCCGCCTCGGCGGAGACGAAGCGCAACGCACCCGCGTGGTCGCCTGGCGAGAGGGCCTGGCGCTGTGCGGTGTGCTGGTGGCGAGCGTGCTGCCTTCGGTGGCCGGGTTGGGCGTGACCACGCTGGTGTTCGCGTTCGCACTCGCGGCGGGCGTATTCATGCTGCGCGACGCGCCGCAGCCCAACGCTGCCGTGCATGCGGCCAACGCGCCCTCGCTGCGGCTGCCACTGCACACGCCCGCATTTCGCCGCCTGCTGGCGATCTATCTGCTCAACGGCATCGCGAGTGCGGTGCCCGCGACGCTGGTGCTGTTCTTCATTCGCGACCGCCTGCAGTCGCCAAGCTACGAGCCACTCTTTCTGGCGAGCTACTTCGCCGCCGCGGCCTTGTCGATCCCGTTGTGGGTGCGCGTGGTGGCTCGCTTCGGGCTCGCGCGGGCGTGGCTTGCCGGCATGTTGCTCGCGATCGCGGTGTTCGCCTGGGCTGCCTTGCTCGGCGCGGGCGACGTCGTGGCCTACACGCTCGTGTGCGTGCTGAGCGGCATCGCGCTCGGCGCCGACCTCAGCCTGCCCGCCGCGCTGCTGGCGGGCGTCGTCCAGTCAGCAGGCCATGGCGGCCGCGCGGAAGGGGCTTACTTCGGCTGGTGGAACTTCGCCACCAAGCTCAACCTGGCGTTGGCTGCAGGCGTGGCCTTGCCGGTCTTGCAGGCGTTCGGCTACGCACCCGGCAGCCAGAGTCCGCAGGCCTTGAGCGCCCTCACGGTCGCGTACTGCGTGCTGCCCTGCCTGTTGAAGCTCGCCGCTGCCGCGCTTCTGTGGTTTCAATGGATCAAGGCTCCGACATGAAAAGAACTCTCGTTCTGATGGCCGTCGTGCTGGGCCTCGCAGCCTGTGCCTCACCCTCTCCAACCGACTACGCGGCCGAGAAGCCGGTGCTCGATCTGCAACGCTACTTCGATGGCGACGTCACCGCACACGGCATCTTCACCGACCGCTCCGGCAAGGTGGTGCGCCGCTTCACCGTGCTGATGAAGTGCCAATGGACCGGCGACGAAGGCGTGCTCGACGAAACCTTCAGCTACAGCGACGGCAAGACCGAACGCCGCGTCTGGAAGCTGAAGAAACTGCCCGGCGGGCGCTACACCGGTACGGCGGGCGACGTAGTCGGCACGGCCGAGGGCCTGGCCGCAGGCAACGCCTTCCAGTGGGCCTACACGCTCAAGCTGCCGGTCGACGACAAGGTCTACGAAATGCAGTTCGACGACTGGATGTACCTGATCGACGAGCACGTGATGCTCAACAAGGCGGTGATGAGCAAGTTCGGCTTCCGCCTGGGCGAGGTCACCTTGGCCTTCCACAAGAACTGAGCCCGGCGATGTCACTCAACCCCCGCATCACCGACTGGAACGGCCGCGTCGTCTGGCTGATCGGCGCGTCCACCGGCATCGGGCGAGCGACCGCGAGCCTGCTGCATGCGCGCGGCGCCCAGGTGATCGTGTCGGCGCGCAATGCGATGGCGCTGCAAGCCTTCGAATCGGCGCACCCCGGCAGCCTGGGCTTGGCGCTCGACGTCACCGACTCTGCAGCATTCACCCAAGTGGCGCAGCAGGTGGAACGGCGGTTCGGCCGCGTCGACCTCGCGCTGTATTGCGCCGGCTACTACAAGGCCATGCGCGCCACGCAGTTCGACCTGACCGAGGCGCTGCACCACCAGCAAGTGAACTACGTGGGCGCATTGCACATGCTCGGCGCCGTCTTGCCGGTGCTGCTGCGGCAGCAATCCGGCCACCTGAGCATGATCTCCAGCGTGGCCGGCTACCGCGGCCTACCCAACTCACTGGCCTACGGGCCGACCAAGGCGGCACTCATCAACCTGGCGCAAACGCTGTACATGGATCTGCGGCCGGTGGGCATCGGCACCTCGGTCATCAACCCGGGCTTCGTCGCGACGCCGCTGACAGCGAGCAACGAGTTTGCGATGCCGGCTTTGCTGAGCCCCGAACAAGCAGCACACGAAATTCTCAAGGGCTGGGCGCAGGGCCGCTTCGAGATCCACTTCCCCAAACGCTTCACGCGGTGGCTCAAGGTGTTGGCACATGTGAGCGACGCGCTGTACTTCCGCGCTGTCCGGCGGAGCACCGGCCTGTGACGGAACCGCGCTGCGCGGATGCGCGGGTCGCACGCATCGTCGAGCTGTTCGAGCGGCTGAAGCCGGCAGACATCGACCGGCTCGACAAGTTCTATGCTGCCGACGCACGCTTCAAGGACCCGTTCAACGACGTGCAAGGGCTTGCCGCAATCCAGAGCGTGTTTCGGCACATGTACGCCGCGCTCGACGAGCCGCGCTTCGTGGTGCGCGACATCATCGTGCAGGGGGACCAGTGCTTTCTGAGCTGGGACTTCATCTTCCGCTTCAAGCGCCTGCGCAGCGGGCTGCAGACCGTGCGCGGCGGGTCGCAACTGCAAGTCGACGCAATCGGCCTGATCACGATGCACCGCGACTACTGGGACGCCGCCGAAGAGCTCTACGAAAAGCTGCCGCTGCTGGGTTCGCTGATGCGCTGGCTCAAGAAGCGGGCCAACAGCTGAGCCGCACTACTTAAGCCAGCCCTTGCGGTGGAAGTACCAGAAGGGCGAAATGATGCTGACGAACATCAGGCAGATGGCCAGCGGGTAGCCGAAGCGCCACTCCAGCTCGGGCATGGCCTTGAAGTTCATGCCGTAGATGCTGGCGATCAGCGTCGGCGGCAGCAAGGCGACGCTGGCCACCGAGAAGATCTTGATGATCTTGTTCTGGTTGATGTTGATGAAACCGACCGTCGCATCAAGCAAGAAGTTGATCTTGTCGAACAGGAAGGCAGTGTGGCTGTCGAGCGAGTCGATGTCGCGCAGAATCTGCCGCGCCTCTTCGAACTGCTCGGCATTCAACATGCGGCTGCGCATCATGAAGCTGACGGCACGGCGCGTGTCCATCACGTTGCGGCGGATGCGGCCGTTCAAGTCTTCCTCGCGCGCAATGGCAGCCAGCGCCTGGCCGGCAGCCTGGTCGTTGACCTCCTGCTTGAGCACGCGCGCGCTCACCTTCTCCAGGCTGTCATAGATGCTCTCAAGTGCGTCGGCGCTGTACTCGGCGTCGGCGTCGTAGAGCTTGAGCAGCACGTCTTTCGCGTCTTCGATCAACGCCGGCGTGCGCCGCGCACGCAACCGCAGCAGACGAAACACCGGCAGGTCTTCGCCGTGAATCGAGAACAGCACCTTGTTGTGCAGGATGAAGGCCACGCGCACGTTGCGCGGGGTGTCGGCATCGTCGATCAGAAAGTCGGAGCGGATGTGCAGCTCGCCGTTGTCTTCTTCGTAGAAACGGGCGGACTCTTCGAGGTCGTCGTCGACCACATCTTCGGGAATGCTGACGCCGAAGTGCTGGGCGATCCAGCTTTTCTCTTCCGGTGTGGGGGACTCCAGATCGACCCACACTGGGTTGACGTTGGCCAGTGCACCGGGGCTTTCGATTTCTTCTTGGAACAGCCGGCCGTTGGCCAGCGAGAACACATTCAGCATGCAAAGGCTCCGACGGGGCCGGCAGGCGCTTTCTCTGAGCGCGCTGCTGCAAATGGCCAGGAAGACAAGACGGTAGATCGTTGAGAAACCGCCTCGCCCGAGCCCGCAGGGCGCTCAAGCGCCGTGAAGGAAGTCAGAGCGGACGGTCACCGAGGGTGACTGCTGTCCATATGCGTGGTTCGCACTCCGTCAATGAGAACGCAGGATTATCACACCCGCTCGCGAGCGCCATCAAGCCGCCGCACGGCCCCGAAACTGGCGTTGCTCCCCGCAAAAATGTGAAGAAACCGACGGTTCCGGAGCTTGCAAAAAACGTCCCCATCAACATGCCTACTGACGTCGTTGTCACCCGCTTGTCACACCGCTCTTTCAGGCGCACACTGGTTTCAACGAACCTCGGTTCCACCCCTCTTCTCTCCCCCTCTTCGCCTTTCCCGCTTCCCCCACCCCCTGCGAAAGGAGCCCTCATGAATTTGACGATCAGCGGCCATCATCTCGAAGTGACGCCGGCTTTGCGTGAGTATGTGCTTACAAAACTGGACCGCATCACCCGCCATTTCGATCAAGTCGTAGACATCAATGTGCTGCTATCGGTGGAGAAGTTAAAGGAGAAGGAACGAAGGCAGAAGGCCGAGGTCACGCTGCATGTGAAGGGCAAGGACATCTTCGTAGAGAACTCGCATGAAGACCTTTACGCTGCCGTCGACCAGTTGATGGACAAGCTGGACCGACAGGTGTGCCGCCACAAGGACAAGCTGCAAGACCATCACCACGTGGCGGCCAAGCGGCTTGACGCGACACTGTGAGTGGTCACCTTCTGGTGGGAAAAAGCGGCCTGCGGGCCGCTTTTTTCACACCTCGGACACAGCGGCCCTGCAGATGCGGGGCCGTATTCGTTGCTGCGACGCAGCAGCACGTGCACAATTCCGCTGATTACTCCCGATGAGCCTAGCCCCGCAAGAGGGCGATTTTTATAATCGAACACCCAGTCGCTGACGTGACCTGCAGATGAACCGACTTTCCGCGATCCTGCCTCTCAGCAACGTACTCGTTGATGTAGAGGCCACCAGCAAGAAGCGCGCGTTCGAGCACGCCGGCCTGCTGTTCGAAAACCAGCACGCGATTGCGCGCGCCACGGTCACCGACAACCTCTTCGCACGCGAGCGCTTGGGTTCCACCGGGCTGGGGCATGGCGTGGCCATCCCGCATGGCCGCATCAAGGGTTTGAAGAACCCGCTCGCCGCCGTGGTGCGTGTGCAGCAGGCCATTCCGTTCGACGCGCCGGATGACGAAGCCGTCAGCCTGCTCATCTTCCTTCTGGTGCCTGAAGCGGCGACCCAGCGTCACCTCGAAATCCTGTCCGAGATCGCCGAGATGCTCAGCGACCGCGAGTTGCGTGAGCGCCTGAAGACCGAAGGCAGCGCCACCAAGGTGCACGAACTCATCTCCAACTGGGAACCGTTGAAGTCCGTCGCCTGATGACGAGACCCGACCTCTCCACCGCGTGAAGCCCACCGTCATCAGCGCGGAAGCGCTGTTCGAGGAACACCGCGCCGCCCTGCGCTGGGAATGGGTCGCCGGGCATGCCCACCCGGAGCGGCGTTTCGACGAAGCTGCCGTACGCAATGCGCAATCGGCCGCCGACCTGGTCGGCTACCTGAACTACATCCACCCCTATCGCGTGCAGATCGTCGGCCGGCGCGAGGTGGCCTACCTGCAGGATTCGTCGCCCGAAGACCAGGAACGGCGCATCCAGCGCATCGTGACCCTGGAGCCGCCGGTGGTCATCGTGGCCGACAACCAGACGCCCCCCGACAAACTGGTGGCGCTGTGCGACCGCGCAGACATCCCTCTCTTCGTCACCGACGGCTCGGCCGGCCACGTGATCGACGTGGTGCGCGGCTACCTGGGGCAGCTGTTCGCCGAGCGCACCACGCGCCATGGCGTCTTCATGGACATCCTCGGCGTGGGCGTGCTGCTCACCGGCGAATCAGGCCTCGGCAAGAGCGAACTGGGGCTCGAATTGATCTCGCGCGGCCACGGTCTGGTGGCCGACGATGCGGTCGATCTGTACCGCATCTCGCAAACCGCCATCGAGGGCCGCTGCCCCGAGTTGCTGATGAACCTGCTCGAGGTGCGCGGCATCGGCCTGCTGGACATCAAGGCCATCTTTGGCGAAACCGCCGTACGCCGCAAGATGCGGCTCAAGCTGATCGTGCACCTGGTGCGCAAAGAAACGCTGGAGCGCGATTTCGAGCGCCTGCCCTACGAACCCCTGAGCGAAGACGTCCTCAACATCGCCGTCCGCAAGGTGGTGATCGCGGTGGACGCCGGCCGCAACCTGGCCGTGCTGGTCGAGGCGGCGGTGCGCAATACCATCCTGCAGCTGCGCGGCATCGACACCTACCGCGAGTTCATCGAGCGGCATCAGAAGGCGATGCAGAAACCAGAGTGATTGGGCCCCCCAGTCGCTGACGCTCCTGCCCCCGAGGGGCGCCGCCTGGCGGCCCGGCAAAGCCGGTTCCGCGGGCGTTGCTTGATGGGCGCGTTGCTTCGCTCGCGGCTACAGCTGCTCTATTTGCCCTTGTACTGGCAGTTCTTTTTTGTGCAGACGGCGTATAGGCTGAGTGCGTGGTCTTGCAGCTCGAAGCCTCGGGCGTGGGCGACGCTGTTTTGGCGCTTCTCGATCTCGGGGTCGTAAAACTCTTCGACGCGGCCGCAGTCGATGCAGACCAGGTGGTCGTGGTGCTTGCCTTCGTTAAGCTCGAACACCGCCTTGCCGGACTCGAAATGGTTGCGCGACAGGATGCCGGCCTGCTCGAACTGCATCAGCACGCGGTAGACCGTGGCCAGGCCGATGTCGGCACCTTCGGTGAGCAAGGCCTTGAACACGTCTTCAGCCGTCATGTGACGCTGGTTGGTGTGCTGGAACACGTCGAGGATCTTGATGCGCGGCAAGGTGGCCTTCAGGCCACTGCTCTTGAGGTCTTCGGCGTTGGACATGGCGGGGTTCTCAGCGTGGGGCGCGGTCAGCCGGGCGAGGGTCAGCCGCTAGAATCGATGAATCATATCGAGGTTGGCGTGCCATGCGCGCCCTCTCCCCATCATCATGCGCATTCCTTTCCTGTGTACAGCCGGCCTGTTTGCCGCCACCTGGCTGGGCGGCTGCGCTTCGCTGCAGTCGAGCGAGAACTTCCTCGGCTTCATCACGCCCTACCGCATCGAGGTCGTGCAAGGCAACGTGCTCACCAAGGAGCAGGTCGCGCTGATCAAGCCCGGCCAGAACCGTGCGCAGGTGCGCGACATCCTCGGCTCGCCGCTGCTGACCGATACCTTCCATGCCGACCGTTGGGACTACGTCTTCACCATCCGTCGCCAAGGCGCTGAGCCGCAACAGCGCAAGGTGGTCGTGCTGTTCGACGGCGACAAGCTCAAGAGCATCAGCGCGGAAGACCTGCCTTCCGAGCGTGATTTCGTGGCCTCGATCGACACCGTCAAGAAGCCCGGCAAGATCCCACCGCTTGCGATGACCCCCGAAGAGATCAAGGCCCTGCCGATCCCGCCCAAGCCCGAAGCAGCAGCGTCTGCGCCCGAAGGCCCGCAGCGCACCTACCCGCCGCTGGAGCCGAGCACATGAGCGGTGCGCTTCGCGTGGCGGTGGCCGGTGCCTCCGGCCGCATGGGCCACATGCTGATCGAGGCCGTCACGAACACCGACGACTGCGTTCTCGCCGGCGCGCTCGACCTTGCCGGCAGCCCCGCGCTGGGCCAGGATGCCACCTCCTTTCTTGGCCGCACAAGCGGCGTCCACATCAGCGCCGACCTGCACAGTGGGCTGGCCAACGCCCAGGTGCTGATCGACTTCACCCGCCCCGAAGGCACGATGGCGCACCTGGCCGCGTGCCGCGAGCTGGGTGTGAAGATGGTGATCGGCACCACCGGTTTCAGCGACGCGCAAAAGGCCGAGATCGCGGCGCATGCACAGCACATGGCCATCGTGATGTCACCCAACATGAGCGTCGGCGTCAACGTCGTGATGCGCTTGCTCGACACCGCGGCGCGCGCGCTGCACCAGGGCTACGACATCGAGGTCATCGAAGCCCATCACCGCCACAAGGTCGACGCTCCAAGCGGCACTGCACTCGCGATGGGTGAGGTGGTGGCCTCCGCGCTCGGCCGTGATCTGAAGGAATGCGCCGTTTATGCCCGCGAAGGCGTGACCGGCGAACGCGACCCGTCGACCATCGGTTTCGCCGCCATCCGCGGTGGCGACATCGTCGGCGATCACACCGTGATGTTCGCCGGCACCGGCGAGCGCATCGAGATCACGCACAAGGCCAGCAGCCGCGCAGGTTATGCGCAAGGCAGCCTGCGCGCCGTGCGATTCCTGGCCAACCGCTCCACGGGCCTGTTCAACATGAACGACGTGCTCGGCCTGAACTGAAGATGAGCGGCCTCCTCCGCTTCTGGCAGCAAGGCGACGCCATCACCTGCGGTGTGGCCGCGCTGCTGTTGTTGATGTCCATCAGCGCCTGGGTGCTGATCTTCTGGAAGGGTTGGCTGCTGCACCGCGTGCGAGCCGACATCGCACGCGCCGTGCCTGCTTTTTGGTCCGCTCCTTCGCTCGATGCGGGTCGAGAGCAACTCGCCGCCTTCGACCGCGAAGCTGTGCTGCGACCGCTGCTCGCGGCCGCCACGGCCAGCCCCACCGGCGAGACGCTGGAGGCACGCGGCCAGCTCGCCTCGCAACTCACACGCCGCTTGCGCGACGCGCTGCACCGCGTGCTCACGCAGCTGCAGTTCGGCCAGGTCGTGCTCGCGTCGATCGGCAGCACCGCGCCCTTCATCGGCCTGTTCGGCACTGTCTGGGGCATCTACCACGCACTCCTGAGCATCTCGGCCGCAGGCAACATCACCATCGACCGCGTCTCCGGCCCGGTGGGCGAAGCCTTGGTGATGACAGCGGCCGGCTTGGCCGTCGCCATCCCCGCCGTGCTGGCCTACAACGTGTTCAACAAGCGCGTGGGCGCGTGCGAGGCCGACCTCGAAGGCTTTGCGCACGACCTGCGCGAGATGATGGCCGACACGGCGAGCTGACCATGGCCTTCGGTCGACTCGAACGCAGCACGGCTCCGCCGCCGATGAGCGACATCAACATGACGCCGTTGATCGACGTGATGCTGGTGCTGCTGGTGATCTTCATGATCGCCGCGCCGCTGATGACGGCCAGCCTCAAGCTCGACCTGCCCAAGGCCGACGGCGCGGCCGCGAGCGACACCCCCGACTTCATCGCCGTGGCGATCGACCCGAGCGGCCAGCTCTACATCGCCGACCAGCCGCTCGCGCCTGAGACCTTCGCCGAGCGCCTGACGCAAGCCGCCAAGAAGAACCCGCAGACCGAGGTGCAGCTGCGCGCCGACAAGACCGTGCCCTACGGCCGCGTGGCGGAGTTGATCGGCATGGTGCAGAAGGCCGGCCTGAACCGCATCGGCTTTGTGGCTGAGCCGAAGTAGCGCGTTGCGTGCAGTGGATACCGGCTTTCGCCGGTATGACGGCTTGCTTTGTCATACCGGCGAAAGCCGGTATCCACCGTCGGCATAGTGGCGTCATGCCCAAAGCGTATTGCGTCTACATCCTGGCCAGTGCACGCAACGGCACGCTTTACATCGGTGCCACGAGCGACCTGCTTCAGCGGGTCTATCAGCACAAGACCGGAGCGGTCGATGGCTTCACCAAGAAGCACAACGTGCATCTGCTGGTCTGGTTCGAGCAGCATGAAAGTGCCATGGCGATGATCACTCGTGAGCGGCAGATCAAGGAATGGAAGCGGGCCTGGAAAGTTGAACTGATCGAGTCCGCCAATCCGATGTGGCGAGATCTCTATGGAGACATCCTTGGCAACGGGTAGCGGTGGATGCCGACTTTCGTCGGCATGACACATCACGCGTCATACCGTCGAACGCCGGCACCCACTCTCACCCCGCCTCCGCCCTCAATGCCTTAGCGGCCTGCACCATGTGCCGCAGCGCGCTGCGCGTTTCTTCCCAGCCGCGCGTCTTCAAACCACAATCCGGGTTGACCCACAGGCGGTCGTCCGGGATCACTTCTCTCGCCTTGCGCAGCAGCGCCAGCATCTCCTGCGCGTCGGGCACGCGTGGCGAATGGATGTCGTAGACACCGGGGCCGATCTCGTTCGGGTACGCGAACTCACCGAAGCCGCGCAGCAACTCCATCTGCGAGCGCGAAGTCTCGATGGTGATCACGTCGGCGTCCATCGCCGCGATCGACGGCAAGATGTCGTTGAACTCCGAATAGCACATGTGGGTGTGGATCTGCGTGTCGTCGCGCACGCCGCTGGCGCTGACGCGGAAGGCGCGCGTCGCCCAGTCGAGGTAGGCTGCCCAATCGTCGCGGCGAAGCGGCAAGCCTTCGCGGAACGCGGGCTCGTCGATCTGGATCACCGCGATGCCCGCTGTTTCGAGGTCGACCACCTCGTCCCGCAAGGCCAGCGCCAGCTGCAAGGCCACCTGCTCGCGCGGCAGGTCGTCGCGCACGAAGGACCATTGCAGCATGGTCACCGGGCCGGTCAGCATGCCCTTCATCCAGCGCGGGGTAAGGCTTTGCGCATAACGCGTCCACTCCACCGTCATCGCCATCGGGCGCGCCACGTCACCATAGATGATGGGCGGCTTGACGCAACGCGAGCCATAACTTTGCACCCAGCCGTTCTCGGTGAAGGCATAACCCGACAACTGCTCGCCGAAGTACTCGACCATGTCGTTGCGCTCGGCTTCGCCGTGCACCAGCACGTCCAGGCCCAACGCTTCCTGCTCGCGCACTGCCTGCTCGATGGCCTGCTGCATCTGCTCGCGGTACAGCGGCTCGCGCAGCTCGCCACGCTTGAAGCGCGCCCGCGCGACGCGGATCTCGTTGGTCTGCGGGAACGAACCGATGGTCGTCGTCGGGAACGGCGGCAGCGACAGCCGCTGGCGCTGTTGCGTGCTGCGCCCGGCATAGGGCTGCGTGCGTTGCGCATCTGCTGCCTTCAGGGCAGCGACACGGCGGCGTACCTCCACTTGATGAACCGTTGGGCTCTCGCGGCGCGAGCGCTGAGCGGCATCACTCGCGTCCAGCGCCTTGGCCTCGGCCGCTTCGCCGTCGAGCAGCGCGCGCTTGAGCGTGCCGAGTTCGTCGAGCTTCTGCACCGCAAACGCCAGCCAGCTGCGCACCGACCCGTCGAGGCGCATTTCCACCGAGGCGTCGACCGGGCAATGCAGGAGTGAGCAGCTGGGCGCGAGCCACAGGCGGTGGCCCCAGTGCTCATGCAGCGGCTTGAGCTGGGTCAGTATCTTGCGCAGGTCTGCGCGCCAGATGTTGCGGCCATCGATCACGCCGGCCGACAAGACCTTGTTGCGCGGCCAGCGCGCGAGTGCCGTGGCCGCTTGTTGAGGTGCGCGAACCAGGTCGAGGTGCAGGCCGTTGATTGGCAACGTGGCCAGCAGGGGCAGATGCTGTTCCACCGATTCGAAATAGGTGGCCAGCAACACCTGCAGGTGTTGCGGTGCGATGGCCTCGTAAGCGCTCTTGAGCGCATTCACCCAGGCCTCGGGCAGGTCGAGCGCCAGCACCGGCTCGTCGATCTGCACCCAGCTCACCGCGCGTGCCTCCAGCGCTTTCAGCAGCTCGCGGTAGACAGGTAGCAGCCGCGGCAACAACGCCAGCTTGACCTGCGCTTCATCGGCCCCGGCCGGCAGCCCGCGGATCTTGGAGAGCCACAGAAAGGTCAGTGGCCCGATGACCACCGGCTTGGGCGTGAAGCCCCTGTGCTCGACCTCGCGCACCGCGTCGAGCAAGGGCTGCGCATGCAGGCTGAAGCTCTGGTCGGGCGTGAGCTCGGGCACGAGGTAGTGGTAGTTGGTGTCGAACCACTTGGTCATCTCCATCGCGCCCTGCGCCGCGTTGCCACGCGCGAGTTCGAAGTACTGCTGCAGGTTCAGCGTGCCGGGCTCGAAGCCGAATCGCGAAGGCACGGCGCCGAACATCAATGCGTGGTCGAGCATCGCGTCGTAGAGCGAGAAGTCGCCCGCGGTCGCGAAGTCGAGCCCCGCGTGGCGTTGCGCCAGCCAGTGGCGCGCGCGCAGGTCTTGAGCGACTTGCGGCAGCACCTCGGGCTGCGATTCGCCTCGCCAGTGGCGCTCAAGGGCGAACTTGAGTTCGCGGTGCGCGCCGATGCGCGGGAAACCCAGGGTGTGCGTCTTCATTGTTGGTCTCGGGTGTGCAAAGTCCGCGAATGCTAGGCAGCTCGTCTGTATGATTCAAGCGAAAGTATTTCAGTGTTTTGATGAATCAGATTAATACAAAGATGACCACACCCCTCGAACTGCGCCACCTGCGCACCCTGGCCGTTCTGCTGGAAGCCCCCAGCCTGAGCGCCGCCGCCGAGCGGCTGCATCTCACCCAATCGGCGCTGTCGCACCAGCTCAAGCTGCTGGAAGGCGTGTACGGCGTGCCCCTGCTCGAGCGGCGCACGCAGCCGGTGAAGCTCACACCGGCCGGCCTGCGCCTGGCTCAGTTGGGCGAGCACGTGACCGCCGCGGTGCAGTTGGCCGAGCGCGACCTGGCCAACATGGCCGGCGGCAGCGCCGGCACGCTGCGCATCGCGGTGGAGTGCCACACCTGCTTCGATTGGCTGATGCCGGCGATGGATGCGTTCCGCCCGCATTGGCCTGATGTGGAGCTCGACATCGTCTCCGGCTTTCACGCCGACCCGGTGGGCCTGGTCGTGAGCCAGCGTGCCGAGCTGGCCATCACGTCGGAGATCGACGAGAGCGGCGGCATCGAGTTCACGCCGCTGTTCCAGTACCCGATGCTGGCGGTGATGGCGAACGACCACCGCCTCACCGCGCGCACCCACCTCACACCACGCGACTTTGCCGACGAGACCTTGATCACCTACCCGGTGCCCGATGCCTTGCTCGACATCATGCGGGTGCTCGGGCCCGCGGGCATCAACCCGCAGCGGCGCACCTCGGAGCTGACGGTGGCGATATTGCAGCTCGTTGCGAGCCGCCGCGGCATTGCCGTGCTGCCGAGCTGGACGCTGCAGCCCTACGTGGAGCGCGGCTACATCAGCACGCGCCCGGTGGGCAAACGCGGCCTGACCTCGCGGCTGTATGCCGCCGGCCTGGCCGGCCTGTCACAACGGCCGTATGTGCGAGCCTTCGTCGAGACGCTGAAGGACCGCAGCTTCCAGCTGCTGCCCGGCATCTCGCGTCTCTGACGACTGGCGACTGGCCTCACGTAAAAGTTGAACTGCGGCCCAAGACAGGCCGCACCCATCACAGGTTTTCCGTCTGCCGCAAGGCGTCCACCACCAGCGCCAAAGCGGGCGAAGCACGGCGGCTGGCGTAGTACAGGTGGTACCCAGGGAATGTCACCGCCCAGTCGTCCAGCACCGAGGTCAGACGGCCGGCAGCGATGTGTTCGCGGACCAGGTCAACGGGAACCCAGGCCAAGCCCTGACCCGCGAGCGCCGCCGCGACGATCAGCTCGCTGGTGTTCAGGACGAGCCGCCCGGACACCCGGACGTTGACGCTCTTTCCCCGACGCTTGAACTCCCAGTGCATCAGCCCGCTGTGTGTCGGCAAGCGCCGGCCGATGCAATCGTGTTCGCTGAGATCCTGCGGCGTTCGAGGCTGCGGATATCGCGTGAAGTAGTCCGGGCTGCCGACCACGGCTGTCTGCATGTCCGGTGCAACGCGCACCGCGATCATGTCCTTGGCCACGTCGGCACCCAAGCGCACGCCGATGTCGAAGCGCTCGGCCACGATGTCGGTGAAGCGGTTGTCGCTGCTGATCTCGATTTTGATGTCCGGATACTTCGGCAGCCAAGGCTGCAGCCTTGGCCACACAAGCGTCCTGACGGCATGTTCAGTCGCCGTGATGCGCACCGTGCCGACCGGCCTGCCGCGCAATTCGCCCAGTACCGCCAGCTCGGCTTCGATGTCCGCGAAACGCGGACCCACGGTTTGGTACAGCCGCTCACCCGCTTCGGTGGGCGACACGCTGCGCGTGGTGCGGTTCAGCAGCTTCAGGTCGAGCCGGCGCTCCAGTGCGCGGACGGTCTGGCTGAGCGCGGACTGCGACACGCCCAGCTGCGCGGCTGCGCGCGTGAAGCTGCCTGAGCGTACGACGGCTGCGAAGGCCGCCAGGTCGTCGAAGCGTGCCATTGATTAGATTGCCTTATGACTTTATGTCAATCTAGCAGTCTAGTCATTCAATGAGGGGATGCCTAGAGTTCCAGTCGTTCACTCACGACAAGGACACACAGCCATGATGACGCGTCAACCGGGCCGCAACGGCCTCACGGTTTCGGAGCTGGGCTTCGGGCGATGACCCAGGTCCTCATCCTCGGTGCCAACGGCCAGCTCGCGCGCCACACGACGAGCTGCTTCCTCGAACGCACCGGCGCCCGCCTGACCCTGTATCTGCGAGCGGCCAGCCGACTGCGCAACCCCGATCCAGCTCGCGTGACGATCGTTGAAGGCGATGTGCTGGACCACCAGGCCTTGCAGGCCGCCATGCAAGGGCAGGATGTTGTCTACGCCAACCTCGCCGGTGCGATGGCGCAGCAGGCCCAGACCATCGTGGCTGCCATGCAGGCCTCCGGCTTGAAGCGCTTGATTTTCATCAGCTCGATGGGCATCTACGGCGAAGTGACCGGCGAGAGCTACCGCAGCGTGCTGGACCCGTATCGGGACTCCGCCGCGGTGATCGAGGCGTCCGATCTGGACTACACCATCCTGCGGCCAGGCTGGTTCACCCAAGACGAAGCGATCGACTATCGGTTGACCCAGAAAGGCGAGCCATTCCTCGGGCACGAGGTGTCGCTGAACAGTTTGTCCGATCTGATCGTGAAGCTGGCGCTGTCGCCGTCTCTCGAGGTGCGGCGCAGTCTGGGTGTGAGTCGGGCATGAAGGTCGATCTTGCCAACCCGACCGCGGAGCCGGCACGCCGCGTGAATGCCGTCAACCCGACCGTCGTGCTCACGATCATCCTCGCGAGCTACCTGATGATCGTGCTCGACATCTCGATCGTCATCACCGGTCTGCCGAAGATTCGCGAGAGCCTGGGCTTCACCGTCGCGGGCCTGTCGTGGGTGCAGAACGCCTACACCCTGGCCTTCGGCGGCCTGCTGCTGCTGGGCGCGCGTGCCGGGGACCTGCTGGGTCGCCGCCGCATGTTCGTCGTCGGGCTGGGCCTGTTCACCGCGGCATCGCTGGCCATCGGGCTCGCTTCTTCGGCCACCTGGCTGATCACAGCGCGCGCAGTGCAGGGCGTGGGCGCCGCGATCCTCGCGCCCTCGACGTTGGCGCTGCTCTCCACCCACTTTCCCGAAGGACCCGAGCGCACCCGCGCACTCGGCTGGTACGGCGCAACGGCCGGCATCGCAGCCAGCGTCGGCCTGGTGCTGGGCGGCGTGTTGGCAGATCTGGTGTCCTGGCGTGTCGGCTTCTTCATCAACCTGCCGATCGGCGTGCTACTGATGGCGGGCGCGCAGCGCCACATTGCAGAGACACCCCGCAGCACCGGCCGCCTCGATCTGGCAGGCGCGGCGCTCTCCACGCTGGGCATGGTGGCGCTGGTGTATGGCCTGGTTCAGGTTGCCAGCGACGGCTGGAGCGATGTGGGCTCTCTCGGCCCGCTGGTGGCCGGTGTCGTGCTGCTGGCAATGTTTCTGCTGAACGAGGCCCGCGTGCCTCAGCCCATCCTGCCGCTGCGCCTTTTTGCCAGTCGACCGCGCACCGGGGCGCTTGCCGCGCGTTTGCTGTTCCTGGGCGGGATGATCGGCTTCTGGTTCTATACCACCCAGTACCTGCAAGGCGTGCTGGGCATGCGCCCGCTGCAGGCTGGCATGGCCTTCCTGCCCGCCACGCTGGTGAACTTTGCCGTGGCGCTGGCCGTGCCCCAGCTCACAAGGCGCTTCGGCAATGCCCAGTTGCTCGCCGGAGGGCTGGCCGTGTCGGTGCTGGGCCTGGCATGGCTGGGCCAGGTCGGCGCAGACACGCCCTACTTGATGGGCGTGGCGCTGCCGATGGTGCTGATCGGTGCAGGCCAGGGCGCCTCGCTCAGCCCGCTCACCGTCGCCGGAGTGACCGGCGTCGCGGCCGAGGATGCCGGCGCCGCCTCGGGCCTGGTCAACGTGGCGCACCAACTCGGCGGCTCGCTGGGCCTGGGCCTGCTGGTGGTGGTGGCCGCCGCCGCGAGTGGCCATGCGGCCGAGCCCCACGCCGAGCTGGCGCATCAGGTGGCGGCCTCGCTCACCGCGTCTGCGGTACTGCTCGCTGCGGCGCTGGCGGTGGTGCTCGGGCTGATCGTTCGTCAGCCCACGCCCGACACACAGCCCACGGCGTGAAAACGCTTCAGCCACGGCGGCCAGGGAAGTCTTCGCCAAACCGTGCCACCCGAATGAATTCACCGAGGACCGAATCGCCATGCCCACCCACTTCTGGACAGCACGCAAGAAGGTTTGCGCAAACCTGCTGATGCCGCTTGCAGCGCTCGCCTTGTCGGCGTGCGTCTCCGCTCCAAACAGCGGCGCACCCGCGACACTGATCGTTCAAGAGCAAGGCAGCTTCGCGGTCGGCGGCACCGTCATGCAGAACGCCGGAACCTTCAATCAACTGACGCCCGGCCCCGAAGGGCAAACCTACCACGGTGACCACGCTTATGTGTTCTACCAGGTGCCGGTCAACGCGCGCCCGCTCCCGCTCGTGTTTTGGCATGGCGCCGGCCAATCCTCGAAGACCTGGGAAACCACACCCGACGGCCGCGAGGGCTTCCAGAACATCTTTCTGCGGCGAAGCTTCCCGGTCTATCTGATCGATCAGCCGCGCCGTGGCAAGGCCGGGCGCAGCACCGTGCCTCTGGCGCTCACGTCCGCCCCTGACGAACAGCAGTGGTTCAACCAGTTCCGGCTCGGCGTGTGGCCCAACTTGTTCCCTGGCGTCCAGTTCTCGCGCGACCCGCAAGCGATGGAGCAGTATTTCCGCCAGATGACGCCCAACACCGGCCCCTTCGACGTGGAGGTGACGTCGAACGCCACGGCGGCGCTGTTCAAGAAGATCGGCCCCGGCGTTCTGGTCACCCATTCACAAGCCGGTGGCCCAGGTTGGGTGACGGCCATAAAGTCGCCCGAGGTGCGTGCCGTGGTGGCCTACGAGCCGGGCAGCGGCTTCGTCTTCCCGCAGGACGAGCTGCCCGCACCGATCGCCAGTGCCGGCGGTTCATTGGAGGCCGTGGGCGTTCCGCTGACCGAGTTCATGAAGCTCACGAAGATCCCGATCGTCATCTACTACGGCGACAACATCCCCGAGCAGCCAACGGCGAACCCCAGCGAGGATTCCTGGCGGGCCCGCCTCGCGATGGCGGGGTTGTGGCGCGATGCCGTGAACCGCCGAGGGGGTGACGTCACGCTCGTGCACCTGCCCGAGGTCGGCATTCGAGGCAACACGCACTTTCCGTTCTCCGACCTGAACAGCCTCGCGGTCGCAGACCTGCTGTCGGGCTTCTTGAAGAAGAAGGGCCTGGACTAGATAGACACAACTTCGGTCCGCATGCCGTTTCATCAACCCCCACGTGCTCAACCTCACCGAACCACACCAGGAGAAGATCATGCAAAACGCCACGCTAGAACAGCGAATCCAGAGACTTGAAGACAAGAGCGCCCTCAAAGCTCTGGTCGACGCGTTCTCGAACCTTGCCGACAAGAAAGACTTGGCCACTCAGGCGCTGCTGTTCACCGAAGACGCCATTGTCGACACCTACTTCGAAGGTCAGCTTTTTGCGTCACTCAAAGGACGCAAGGAGATTGAAGACACTTTTTCAAAGTTCATGGCCAACTTCGAGACCTCGTATCACATCAATGGCCAGCACACCGCCGAGCTGGATGGAGACCGCGCGACGGCGATCCACTACTGCCTCGTCGTCCTCGTCAGCACAGCAAATGGCAAGAAGACCAGGAACACCAACGGTGTGTTTTACAACGACGAATATGTTCGTCAGGGTGGCCAATGGCTGATCTCGAAACGGACTTCATATTTCACTTGGCGTGACGAGCAGGCAATGGCCCAGTCTTAGGCGGCAGCGACCTGGCTGATCAGGTCTCTCCAAGCGAACATGGGTGCGACCCGCGCCCATGTTCGGACATGCGGGCCAGGGCCTGCATCCTGAAACCACAATGGAGCAGTCAATGCAGAAACGAAAACTTGGAAACAGCGGCCTGGAAGTCTCGGCACTCGGGCTCGGCTGCATGGGGATGAGCGCCAATTACGGCCCGCCCGCCGACAAGCAGGCGATGGTCGCGCTGATCGGCGCGGCCGTGGAGCGAGGCGTGACCTTGTTCGACACGGCCGAGGTCTATGGCCCCTACGTGAACGAAGAGCTGGTGGGCGAGGCGCTCGCGCCCTTCAGGGGCCGGGTGGCGATCGCCACCAAGTTCGGCTTCGACCTCGACCGCGAGACGGCGCAGCGCCGGGGCGGCCTGGACAGCCGGCCGGAGCACATCAAGGCAGTCGCGGAGGCCTCGCTGAAGCGCCTCAAGATCGACGCGATCGATCTGTTCTACCAGCACCGTGTCGATCCGGCCGTGCCGATCGAAGACGTGGCAGGTGCGGTCAAGGAGCTGATCGCGCAAGGCAAGGTCAAGCACTTCGGCCTGTCCGAGCCCGGCGCCGCGACGATCCGCCGTGCCCATGCCGTGCAGCCCGTGACCGCGGTCCAGAGCGAATACTCCCTGTTCTATCGAGGCCCCGAGGCGGAGATCCTGCCGACGCTCGAAGAGCTGGGCATCGGCTTCGTGCCCTTCAGCCCCTTGGGCGCGGGTTTCCTCACCGGCAAGATGGACGAGAACACGCGGTTTGACAGCTCCGATTTCCGCTCGCGCGTGCCGCGCCTGGCGCCCGACGCGCTGAAGGCGAACCTGGCGCTTGTGGATCTGTTGCGCGAGGTGGCGCAACGCAAGAGCGCCACCCCTGCTCAGATCGCCCTCGCCTGGCTGCTGGCGCAAAAGCCGTGGATCGTGCCGATCCCGGGAACGACGAAGCTGCATCGCCTCGACGAGAACATCGGTGCGGCCGCGGTCGAACTCACCGCCGATGACCTGCGGGTGATCGACACTGCCGCCGCCAAGCTCACCGTGCAGGGGGCACGGCTGCCGGAGGCCGTGCTGCGCATGACCGGCGGCTGAAGTTCTCGGGCACGTTGAGACCATGGCCACCTTCGAATGGATCATCGTGTTGCTGCTCGGCGCGGCGCTGCTCGCCGCACTGGCGCGCAGGGTGGGCGCGCCGTATCCGACCTTCCTCGCGCTCGGCGGCGTGGGGCTCGCGTTCGTTCCCTCGAGTCCGAACTGGACGCTTGACCCGCAGCTCGCGCTGACGCTCTTCGTCGCGCCAGTGTTACTGGACGCGGCCTACGACACCTCGTTGCGCGACCTGCGCGCGAACTGGCGGCCGGTCGCCGGGCTCGTCGTCGCCGCAGTCGGCACGACGGTGCTGGCGGTCGCGCTCGCGGCGCGCTGGCTCGTGCCCGACATGCCATGGCCGGTCGCGATCGCGCTCGGGGCGATCGTCGCCCCGCCCGATGCGGCCGCGGCAACCGCGGTGATGCGGCAGGTGAAGCTGCCGCACAGGCTGCTGAAGATCCTCGAAGGCGAAAGCCTGTTGAACGACGCCAGCGCGCTGCTCATCTACCGGCTCGCGGTCATGGGCGTGATGGCCGGGCAGCTCGGCTTCGGCAGCTTCGCGCCGGTGTTTCTGCTGACCGTCTTCGGCAGCCTCGCGGCCGGCGTGGCCTGCGCCTATGCGCTGCGGCCGTTGACCAGCGGCTTGCGCGACGTGCCGACCTCGCTGATCGTGCAGTTCGCGACCACCTTCGGCGTGTGGATCGCGGCCGAAGCCATTGGGCTGTCCGGCATCCTGACGCTGGTCGCGTTCGCGATGACGATGGCGCGGCACAGCGGCCCGCAGATGCCGGCGCGCATGCGGGTGCCGATCTTCGCGGTATGGGAGACGGTGGTCTTCGTGCTGAACGCATTCGCGTTCGTGTTGATCGGGATGCAGCTGCGGCCGATCTGGACGCGGCTGGAGGCCGGCGGCGCGCGCACCGAGGCGATCGTCACCGCCGCAGCGGTACTCGGCGTCACGATTGCGGCGCGCTTCGCCTGGGTGATGAGCTACCACGCGCTCAGGCGCTGGCGCCACGACCGTGCCGGCGAGCACGGTCGCGAGCATCTGGGGCCGGGGCCGCGGCCGACGGTGGGCAGCGGCGTCGTGGTCTCGTGGGCGGGCATGCGCGGCATCGTCACGCTGGCCGCAGCGTTCGCGATCCCGGAGACGCTGCCGAACGGGGCGCCGTTTCCGTACCGCGACCTGATCCTGCTCTGCGCCTTCGCGGTCGTGCTCGGCACACTGGTACTGCAAGGCCTGACGATGAAGCCGCTGATCCGGCGCATGGGCTTGACCGATGACGACCCGGTCGGCCACGAGGTCCGGCTGGGCCGCACGCAGGCGTACCGTGCGCTGCTCGACGCGATCAAGGACGACGAGACGCTGGCCGCGAAGTTACTGCGCAAGGAATACGGCGCCGTCGTCGAGCTGAACACCAGCCAGGAGCAGGACACATCGGTCGATGAAGTGCCCGGCGGGCCGCTCAGGCGGCGCGCAATCGCGGTCGCGCGGCAGCGCGCGTTCGAGCTGCGGCGCGACAACGTGATCGGCGACGACGCCTATCGGGTCCTGGTGCAAGAACTCGATTGGGCCGAGCTCAGCGCCGGCGGCGGCAGGCAAGACTGATTCGCGACGGCGAGTGGGTGTTGAAGATGCACCCTGCCATTGCCGCGAAACCGCGGCGTGTCAGACGCCGGCCTTCGCCAGCACCACCACCGACACGCCGCGCGCCGGCACGAGCGCGTCAGCGTTCTGGTACGAATGCGGCAAGTTGCCGGGGAAGGCCAGCACGTCGCCTTCATCCAGGGTGTAGCGCTCGCCGGCCACCATCAGGTTGACGCGCCCGTCCAGGCAGGTGAAGAACTCGCGCGTGCCCGGCAGGTGCGGCGTGCCGCCCATCACCGCGCCGGGAGCGAAGTCCATCACCTCCATCATCTCGTCGGGCACCGGCTCGGGCACCAGCGCACGGATGCTGACGCCACGGCCTTTGGTACGGCTCGCCACCTCATCGCTGGCCCAGCGCCGGACCATCGCGCGCGGCGAGGCCAGCAGCTCGTCGATCGGCACGCCCAGCGCGCCCGCCACCTTCACCAGCACCGCGAGCGACGGGTTGCCCTCGCCCGACTCGAGGTTGGCAATCGTCGACCGCGGTACGGCGGCGGCCTTGGCCAGCCCGTCCTGCGTGAGCGAACGGGTGTGGCGAAGGCTCACCAGGTTGCGTGCGAGGTGGGTCGCTACAGGAGATGTGTCGTCAGTCGCCATCGTGAACCGCATTGTGCGACGCGCTTTGTCCAGCGCGCCAACCTTGTGCCAATGGAGCGGACATCCGGCTCGCCGTGCGCGAAGGCCAGTCCTATCTTCGCTTCACCGAAACAAGAAAGAGCCTCTCACCATGAACACCTTGAACATCCCCCGCGACCTGCGCGTGGCCATCACCGGCGGCACCTCGGGCCTGGGCCTGGCACTCGCTCGCCTGCTCGGCGAACACGGCGCGCGCGTCGCCTTTGTCGCTCGCGATGCGAAGCGCGTGGCCGAGGTCGCGCGCAGCCTGCCCGGCACGCACGGGCTGGTCGGTGACGTCTCGCGCAAGAACGACATCTACCCGCTCGCGCTGCAGATCACCGCCGCGCTCGACGGGCTCGACGTGCTGATCAACAACGCCTCCAGCCTCGGCCCGGTGCCGTTGGCATTGCTCGCCGACACAGCGTGCGAAGACCTCGAGGCCGCGCTGGCCACCAACCTGCTCGGGCCGTTTCGGCTGACGAAGGCGCTGCTCGGTGCGCTCGGAGCGGCGGCGCGCGATGGCCGGCCCGCGCTGGTGATCAACATCACGAGCGACGCGGCCGTGTCGCCTTACCCCGGCTGGGGTGCGTATGGCGCGAGCAAGGCGGCGCTGCAGCACCTGAGCCGCATCTGGAACGAAGAGCTGCGCGAACAGGGCGTGAAGGTGATCGCCGTCGACCCCGGCGACATGGACACGCCGCTGCACGCGCTGGCCGTGCCCAATGCTGACCCCGCGACGCTGAAACGCCCGGCACAAGCCGCACGCGAGATTGCCGCCCTGATCGAAAAGGCCACGTCATGAAAGCCGCCACCACCCCGATCCAACGCCCGCGCGATGCCCGGCTGCTCGTCGTGGACGCTGCAGGTCAGCTGCACCACGCACCCCGCCACGCGCTGCCAATTTTTCTGCGGCCAGGCGATCTGCTGGTCGCCAACGACGCAGCCACGCTACCGGCCAGCCTGAGCGGCGTGCATGGGCCCACCGGCGCGCCGGTCGAAGTGCGACTGGCCGGGCGCCGCTCTCTCGCCGTCGACGACGTGTGCGAGTTCACCGCGATCGTCTTCGGCGAAGGAGACCACCGCACGCGCACCGAAGACCGCGCCCAGCCACCCTCGTTGCACCGCGGCGACACGCTGGTGCTGGGGCCGCTGTGTGCGCAGGTCGTGCAGACACTCGGCCACCCCAGGCTGATCACACTGCGCTTCGACGGAGCGCCCGACGCCATCTGGGCCGGCATCGCACGCCATGGCCGGCCGATCCAGTACGCGCACGTGGCCGAACCGCTGGCGTTGTGGGACGTGTGGACGCACGTGGCCGCGCTGCCGGTCGCCTTCGAGCCACCGTCGGCCGGCTTCGTGCTCGACGGGCAGATGCTGCATGCGCTGCGCGAGCGCGGCGTCGCTTTCGCCACGCTCACGCATGCGGCCGGCATCTCGTCGACCGGCGACGAAGCACTCGATGCGCGCCTGCCTTTCGACGAGCCCTACCACCTGCCCGAGGCCACCGTGCGCGCGATCGAGCAGGCGCGAGCCCGCGGCGGGCGCATCGTCGCGCTGGGCACCACCGTGACCCGCGCGCTCGAACACGCGGCATCGGCCGGCGGCTTGCGCGTGGGCATGGGAGTCGCCACGCAACGCATCGGCGCCCACACACGCCTGCGCGTGGTGGACGCGCTCATCAGCGGCACACACGAGCCGGGCACCAGCCACCACGGCCTGCTGCAGGCCTTTGCCAGCGAAGCGTTGCTGCAGCGCATCGACCAGGCGCTGGAATCGAATGCTTACCGCACCCACGAGTTCGGGGACTCGGTGCTGATCGAGCGCCGCGCCAGCCCACTTGCGCGGCCAGCGCAAACCCAAGCAATACCGCACGAGGCCTGATGGGTGCAGCGGGTTTTTGGGCTTGTTTACCGCGCGGCAAGCCAGAATAATCGCTCGTACTCAAAACTCGAACTCGTTGGAGGCTCCCGATGCGCAGACCCGCAGCCCTCGCTCTTGCCCATGTCCATGCGGCCCTGGCCTTGACCCTGGCACTGATGGTGAGTGCGACGCAAGCGGCACCGTCCACCAAGTTCGAGCCCACGCTGCAGCTACAAGGAACGCCGCTGCTGTTGAACGGCGCGGGCACGCGCTACAAGGCGATCTTCAAGGTCTACGACCTCGGGCTGTACACCACCAAGAAGGTCACCACCCCGGAAGAACTGATCGCGCTGCCCGGCCCGAAGCGCCTGCAGTTCACCGCGCTGCGCGAACTGCCGGGCACCGACCTCGGCCTGCTGTTCATCAAGAGCATGTCCGAGAACTCGCCGAAGGAGATGGTGCAGAAGCACAGCATCTCCACGTCGCGCCTGATCGAGATCTTCTCGGGCAAGTCCAAGCTGGTTCCCGGCGACACCTTCGCCATGGACTACCTGCCTGGCAAGGGCACGCAGTTCTACATCGTCGGCAAGGCCCAAGGCGACCCGGTGGGCGATGCCGAGTTCTTCGGCATGGTGCTGAAGATCTGGGTCGGCCCCTCGCCCGCCGACAGCAACCTGAAAGACGCTCTGCTCGGCGTCGAACGCTGAGATGTTGACCCCCACGTCGCTCCGCTCCTGCCCCCCGAGGGGGCGCCAGCCGCTTTGGGGCGGCCCGGCAGCGGCTGATGTGTCGGCCCCCACGTCGCTTCGCTCCTGATGCCCATGACGCTGCTGCGCGGTCTGCTCGATCGCGCCGTGCTCATCGCCGGCGTGGTGGCTGGCGGCATGGTGCCGAGCTACCTGGCGCAGTACCGCCAGCGCGTCGGTGGCGCGTTGGGCCAGGCTCTCAAGGACCTCGCGCCCTTCCAGCAGATTGCCGATCGCTTACACGATGGCAGCCTGGCCAAGCTGATCCAGCACCACCTCGCGAGCACCGACCCCACCTTTCATGCCGAGGGCGCCGCGATCCAGGCCATCGCCGACTCGGTCGCGTCCTTGCGCGTCGCCCTCAGCTCTCTCGACACCGACGTGTTCCATCAACTCGCCTACCTGGCCCGCCAAGCCGACCCCGCGATGGCGCAGGCCACGTGGGATGCCTTCCGCCCCTCGTTCGGCATCACTGCCGACAGCCTGCTGATGGCTGCGGCCTTCGGCCTTTCCATCTGGGTCGCGTTTCTCTGCGTGTGGTGGTCGATTGCCGCGCTGTGGCACCGACGCGCTCGCTTGTCGGGCGCGCGCTGAACCCGATCTGAACGAGCGCTTCGGGTCATCTCCATCAAACGTGGGATGAGGGCGCCTGACTGGCCGATCTAGGGATAGAAGCGGCAGCTCTCGCCGCGCAGTATTCCGTCGCCGGTCGAACCTCTCATGCGTCTGCGCTTCGCGAGTGACCCGCTTCCACAGACCGGCTGGAGGCGATCCCATCGTCGCTCGATGGCCGCCCTGGCGAGGTGGCACCCCACCCTTCGACAGGAGCCCTCATGCCCTCCGACATCACCACCCCCCTCAACGACGGCCACGGCCTCGTCGGCAAGCGCGAACAGCCTTTCACCCGCCTGCTGCCACCGCGCGTTGCACCCTACGACCCCACCAAGCTGTCGGAACTGGCCGGCCTGATGAATGCCGAAGACGAGTTCCATGACGGCCCCGATGGCGAAGAGAACCTCTTCGTCCCCGCCGGCTACACCTACTTCGGCCAGTTCGTCGACCACGACCTGACGTTCGACACCACCTCCTCGCTCAAGCCGCTCAACGAAGAGCCCTTGCAGCGGGGCCCGAGCAACCTCCGCTCGCCGCGCTTCGACCTCGATTGCGTGTACGGCTCGGGCCCGTCCGACCAACCCTACATGTACGACGGCGCCAAGCTGCTGTTCGACAAGACCAAGGATGGCGGCGGCGCCGACGACCTGGTGCGCATCGGCCCGAAAGGCAAGGAGCGCGCGGTGATCGGCGACAAGCGCAACGACGAGAACTCGATCGTCTGCCAGATCCAGCTGGCCTTCATCAAGTTTCACAACAAGGTGGTCGACAGCCTCGCCGCCGCCAACTTCAAGGGCGACCTGTTCGAGCAGGCGCGCAACGAGGTGCGCTGGACGTACCAGAAGATCCTGATCGAGGACTACCTGCGGCGCATCACCGACGCGCTGACCTACGACTTCTTCGACCAGCAGTGGCGCGCCAACGGCGAGAGCGCCTACAAGCTGTTCAAGGCCGACCGGCGAAGCAACGTCCCGCAAGAGTTCTCGGGCGCCGCCTACCGCTTCGGCCACTCGATGATCCGCCAGGGCTACCGGCTCAACACCGTCACCGGCAAGGACATCTTCAAGCCGAACGACCAGAACCAGAGCGACAGCCTGATCGGCTTCGGCCCGCTGCCCTCCAACCACGTGATCGACGACTGGCGTCGCTTCTTCGCCGACAACACGCTGCCACCCGGCGCGCGCCCGGCTGAAAACACGGCACCCGATGGCTTCAGGGACACCGACGTGCGGCTGCAATGGGCCTACAAGATCGACCCGACCCTGGCCAACCCGCTGGCCAGCCTGCCGCGACCCATCGCGGTGGCGAGCGACTTCCCGCTGGCGTTCCAGAACGAGTTGCCCTCGCTGTCGCGCTTCAACCTGTTCCGCGGCAACAAGTTCGGCATCCAGAGCGGCCAGGCGTTCGCCCAGGCCCTCGACGAGACGCCGATGGACCCGAAGTACCTGTGCGTGCGGATCAAGAACGACGACGGGTCCTTCACTTTCAAGCCGATCGACAGCGTGTTCATGAAAGACACGCCGTTGTGGTTCTACATCCTGGCCGAAGCGCAGATCCCGGTGGTCGACATGTGGCTGGCGAACCAGAAGCGGGACCTGGTGGATGAGGACTTCTTGAAAGGCCCCGGCGCCGGGGCTCAGCTCGGCGCGGTGGGCGGGCGCATCCTGCTCGAAGTCTTCTTCGGCCTGATGGACGCCGACCCGGAGTCGTTCCGCGCTGCCGAAGGCAAAGGCTGGAAGTCGATGATCACCGCGGGCGGCAAGCCGTGCACGGTGTGGAGCATGCTGGAGTTCACCGGCCTGGTGTAGCTCCATCGGACCGGCGCATCGTGTCGATGCGCCGGCCACCGCCGGCACTCATCCGGTCTGGCAAATCGGCAAAGGGTTGACGTGCAACGTCATTGGCCACGCAACTCGCTCGTGAGCGCCGACGCGTCGTAGACCTTGTCCAGCGCTTCGAGCATGCCGGCGCTGTTGACGGCCACCGCGCGGTTGCTGCTTGCGTCGTACCCGTAGGCGCCGCCCAGCGAGTGGATGTTCCCGTCGAAGACGAGCCCCACCAATTCGCCCTGGCGGTTGAGCATCGGGCTGCCCGAGTTGCCGCCGATGATGTCGTTCGTGCTGACCAGGTTGAACGGTGTCTCGAGCTTGAGCTTGCTCTTGCGGGCCAGCCACGAAGGCGGCAGCTTGAAGGGCGGCGCGCCGGTGGCGCGGCCGAAAGCGCCACCCATCTGCGTGAAGGGCGCGACCGGCTGACCCGCTTCGCTCCAACCCGTAACCGTGCCGTACGACAGGCGCAGCGTGAAGGTGGCGTCGGGATAGGTCGTGTCACCCGCCATCGCGAAGCGGGCCTTCGCGATCAGCTCGGTGTTCTTCTGGATCACCGCCTCCACGTCGCGCTCGTAGCGCGTGCGCACGGCGCGGGCGTCGGGGTCGATCGCCAGCGCGAGCAGAATGAACGGGTCCTTGCTCTGGGCGATGGCGGCAGCGCCACCCTCCCACAGCTTGCGCCGCACCGCCGGGTTGCCCAGCGTCGTGCCGGAGACCATGCCGGCGGCCACCTGCTCCGGCGACTTCTTGCCGAGCAGGCGTTGCACGAGAGGTGCATCGGCACCGAGCCTCTCTCGAAACTTCGTCAGCGAGAACCTGAGCTTGAGCTTCTCGAAGTCCGGATACACCGGTGCTGGCGAGAACAGGTTCGCCTCGACCTCGGGCAGCGCGCTGTCGTTGAACTCAGGCAGGCGATCGGCGTCGGCTTTCGCGCGCTCGGCCGCACCACGCACCAGGGTGCGTGCGAAACGGAAGTAGTCGCTGTTGAAGGCGCGGCCGCGTTCGAGCTGCTCTCGCAGCAGGAACATGTCGCGGTGGACCGTCTCGGCCTGCGCAATCGCGTCCCAGGCGCCGCCGACCTTGGCCGACAAAGCCGGCGTGTCGGCCACGAACTTGCGCAACGCCGCCTCGTCGCGCTCCTTGCGCTGGAACAGGCCCGGGTCGAGCAAGGCGCTCATCTGGCCTCGAACGGCCTTGTAGCCGTTCTCGATGAAGAAGAGCTCGCCGGTCGCGGTGCGGGCCTGCTCGGGGCCGGCGTTGCGGTACTCGGTGAGCACACCGCGGTATTCGGCCAGTCGCAGCAGCACGTCGAGCAGGATGTGGTCACGCAGCAAGGCCAGCTGCGCCACGGTGAACTCGCGATCGGTAGAGCCCGGGTGCCCGGTCACGAACACTGGCTCGCCATCGGCCGGCCCGGTCTGGCTGAGCGGAAAGTAGTCGCCAATCGCTGCCGGCTGCCCGTTCTCGTAGACGCGGATCAGCGACATGTCAAGGTCGTAGCGAGGGAAGTTGAAGTTGTCCGGGTCGCCGCCGAAGAAGGCGATCGCCTGCTCGGGGGCGAACACCAGGCGCACGTCCTGGAAGCGGCGGTAGCGGTACAGCTTGTATTGCCCGCCGTGGTACAGATCGACCACGTCACAGCGAACCGTGGCCGCGTCCTTGCCGGCGCAGGCCGACGTCAGCTTGGCTTTCACCGCGTTCTGTGCAGCCTTGAAGGCCGTGCCCTCGAGCCCGGCTGTGGCCTGGGTGACTTGAGAGGTCACGTCGCTGATCTGCTCGAGGCGGTTCACCTCCATGGCCGGGCAGCGTGCTTCGTCTGCCGGCTTCCTGGCCACGAAACCGGTCTGTATGAAATCTCGCTTCGCGCTCGACAGCTGCTCGACGCATTGCTCCACGCAGTGGTGGTTTGTCAGCACCAGGCCTTTCTTCGACACGAAAGACGCCGAGCACCCCCCGGCGATGCGGGCCGAACCGCGCATGACCTTGTCGAGCCAGGACGAGGTCGGCGACCAGCCGATGTCTTGCTGCATGGTCTTGAGCGGCGGGTTGTCGAAGGTCCACATGCCTTCGGCCGACCAGGCGTTCATTGACAGGGCGGCGGCCAAGGTGGCGGTGAGGAGTTGTTTCAAGATCGGCTCCAGGGGTGGGACGACGGGTCACGTCGGTCCGCGCGGTGGGAGGGGGAAACCGGCATGGCCGGCAACGGCGAGTCTGTCTTTTGGACAGCGTTACTGTAGAGCACGAGCCCTGGCTACCGTGTTCTTTCTGAGTTAGCTCTTGTCGCCAGCCAGCGGCAGGCGCTCCAGCATCACCGCATAGTCCTGGTAACCCATGCGGCGCCAGAAGGCGAGTGCCCGCGCGTTGCCGGCGAGCACGTCGACGGTGAGCCGCTTGGTGGGCCAGCGCTCAAAGAGCGTGAGCATCAGATGACGCGCCGTGCCCTGGCGGCGGTATTCGCGCTGCACGTAGATCTGGCGCAGGTAGACGCTGTCGGGCAGATCGCGCCACAGCACGTACGCCACCGGCACATCGCCGTCGAGCGCCAGCAGCGCTTCATAGCGCTCGTAGGCCAACCAGCCGCGCAGGCGCTCGGTCAGCTGGGCCACGTTCATCGGGTTGCGAAGACCTTCGTCGCGGATGAGCTCGTGGTTGAGCCGACCGAGCGCCTCGGCGTCTGCGAGCGTGGCGCAGCGAAAGACGAGGGAATCGTTGACCATGCTGGATCGTAGTCAGCTTCGATTCAGGGGAGGGGCGGGGGAACCCGGAAGCGATTGGTGGATCGGGATCCTTGTGCCGCTATCTGCGATGTGGTTCTTCTCACTGCGTGAGGCTGCGTCGGGATGTGCCCCCGACAGGGCAGTAACTTTCTTTCGCTTCCCCGAAAGAAAGTCACCAAAGAAAGGGGGACCCGACGGAGGCGGTCGGCCTAGGGCCGACTGCTCTGCGGTGCTCGGTGTTTGGGCCTCGCGCCGAACTCGCTTCGCGGCCTGCGGCCGCTGCGCTCAGACAACCGCGCGAAGTCAGTTGACGAAGCGCGCTGACGCGCGCGGCCCCAAACCCCTGCGCTCCTCGACGCCTCCCACGGGGCCCAAGAGCAATGCGGTCGTTGCTTCGCAACTTTCCCTGTCCACACCTCGCTTCGCATCGGGCGCGAGCGAAGCGATGCGTCATCTTGCCGATGCGCAGCGAGGCGTGTCTGGTGTTCGTCTTCCCCTTCGGACGAGTCGGCAGGGGTCGCTTCTTTGCCTCCTTTCTTGTCGATACAAGTTCGCGAAGCGGGGATCTGCTCACTTTGCGCAGCAAAGTTATGCAGATACCAAAGGAGGTCGGCCGCCGGGACGAAAACCCGGCGCGGCCTCACGCAGTGAACAAGAGCAGCAACGCGACAGCAGGAACAAACAGATCGAGGGTCACCGCCCGAGCGACCGCGCCGAAGCAGAACTACATGGGCTTGCCCTTGAAAGCGTGGGCCTGCGGACGTGGGGCCAGCGACAAGGGCCACCCAAACCATGACCAATTCCCGCCCGATCGATGACCGAGTCATTACGCCGCCCGCTTCAGCATGCGAGGTGTGAAAACTTCCCTGGTCAGGGAACGCGTACTCCCCGGACACTGTGCAGACCAAAACAGACAGAGACAACGTCATGCTGAACATCGACAAGTTCATGCAACGGATCGCATTGATCGGGCTCTGCAGCCTGGCCCCCCTGGGCCTCGCGTACGCCGCTGATGCCGCCGTTCTCGTAGCGCCCTCCGCAGACCCAACACAGCGTATTCGCATCGGCGTGAATTGCCCGTTCACCGGCGGGTCCGCCGACATGGGCGTGAGCATGCGTGCGGCCTTGCGCCTGATCACCCGCGAAATCAACAGCGTGGGCGGCATTCTGGGCCGCCCAATCGAATTGGTGGAGATGGACGACCAGGCCAACCCCGAGGTCGGCAAGAAAGTGGCTGAAGAACTGGTCCGCAGCAACGTGGTGTTGACCATCGGCTACTGCAACTCCGGCGTGGCGGCTGCGTCGATCGACGTCTACCAGAACGCCAAAGTACCGTTGATCATCCCGGTGGCCACGGGGACCGCGCTGACCAAGAAGTTTGCCGGCGGCCCCGGTCCCAACTACATCTTCCGCACCGCCGTGCCCGACGTGCAGCAGGTTGGCTTCATGGTCGACGAGATTCTCAAGCGCGGGCTGAACAAGGTGGCGATCCTGGCCGACAACAGCGGCTACGGTGAGGGCGGGCGCAAAGACGTTGAAGCAGAACTCGCGCGCCGCGACCTGAAGCCGGTGGCCGTGGAGCGTTTCGACGTGGGTGTGAAAGACCTCAAGGAAGCTCTGCAGCGCGCACGTGCCGCCGGTGCGAACGTGATCTTCGCCTACACGGTGGGCCCGGAAAACGCGGTGATCTCGAAGAGCCGCGCCGAACTCAAATGGAACGTTCCGCACGTCGGTCCCTGGACCGTGGGTTTCGGCAACCACCTGGCGGCGGCCGGCCCGGCTGCCGAAGGCGCGATGATGGCGGAAACCTTCATCCAGGAAGCGCCGCACAACGGCGATCGCAAGACGTTCATCCGCAACGTCAGCAAGGAAATTGGCAAGCCGCTCATCCCCTGCGCGATGTGTGCAGCGCAGGCGTATGACGCGATGCAGATTGCCATGCGTGTGATCGCCCAGGCCCGCGCCCACGCGCGGGCGGTCACGCCGGAATCGATCCGCAACGAACTCGAAGCGCTGGAGCGCAACATCACGGGCGTGGTCACCTCGTACGAGCAGCCCTTCTCGCCCACGGACCACGACGCCATCAGCCGCAACATGCTGGTGCTGGGCGTCGTGCGCAACGGCATCGTGCAATACGCCAGCGCTGAAGACGAGCAACGCGCAATGATCCTGCGGCGCAAGGAGAAGTAGCGCCTCGTGCCGGGGCGCCACGGGCTCCGGCCAACGCGTTCGGCTGGCGAGCTTCGTCGCCAGCCCGAACCGCGGTGTGACTACGCGGACGCAACCACCAACGAGAAGTGCTCCACCACCGGCGGAGCCGCAAAAAACGGCCCCACGATCGCCCGCCACTGCGGAAACAGCGGCCCCTCGCGAAAGTCCACCGTGTGGTTCTCGAGCGTCGCCCAGCGAATCATCAACACATACCGCTCGGGCGACTCCACTCCCTTGCGAACTTCATAGCCCAGAAACCCCTTGGCCTGTGAGATCACGGTCTCAAGGCCGCGCTGAATAGCGGCGTCGAATTCGGCGTTCTTGCCGGGGGCAATGCGGATGTCAGCGATTTCGAGAATCATGGCGGCCCTTGGTGTGAAAGCGAAAAAACCGGAGCCTACACGCCCAGCCAACGGGCCAGCGCGTCAGGGTCTTGCGCGAGTTCGGCCGAGCTGCCGTCGGCGACCACGCGGCCTTTTTCGAGCACCACGGCACGGTCGGTGTGCGCGAGCACGGCGCGGTAGTTGCGGTCGACGATCAGCGTGCTGATGCCGGTCGTGCGGATCTCGCTCACCACGCGCCAGATCTCGGCCACGATCAGCGGGGCCAGGCCTTCGGTGGCTTCGTCGAGGATCAGCAATCGCGGGTTGGTCATCAGTGCGCGGCCGATGGCGAGCATCTGCTGCTCGCCACCCGACAGTTGCTGACCGCCATGCGACAGGCGCTCTGACAGGCGCGGGAAGGTGGCCAGCACACGGTCGAGCGTCCACACGCGCTGGCCATCGACGCCGGCGCGCGCGGCCATCACCAGGTTCTCGCGCACGCTGAGGTTGCCGAAGATGCCACGCCCCTCGGGCACGTAGCCGATGCCGAGGCGCGACATGCGCTCCGGGGCCCAGCCGGTCACCTCGCGCCCGTCCCAGAGCACCTGGCCTTGCGTCGCGCGCACATAGCCCATCAGTGTGCGGATCAGCGTGGTCTTGCCCATGCCGTTGCGGCCAAGCAGGCCGAGTGCCGTGCCGGCGGCGAGCGTGAGGTCAACGCCGCGCAGCACGTGGCTGTCGCCGTAGTGCGCGTTCAATGCGGTGATCGCAAGCATCACGCGAAGGCCTCACCCAAGTAGGCGCGCAGCACCTCGGGGTGGATGCGGATTCGGCCGGGCACGTCGCTCGCGATCACTTGGCCGTCGACCATCACGGTGATGCGATCGGCCACGCGGAACACCGCGTCCATGTCGTGCTCAATCAGCAGCACCGCGTGCGTGGGCTTGAGGCTTTGCAGCAAGGCCAGCATGCGTTCGGTTTCTTCGGCGCCCATGCCGGCCAGCGGCTCGTCGAGCAGCAGCACCTGCGGACGCGTCGCCAGGCACATCGCCACTTCGAGCTGGCGCTTCTGGCCGTGGCTCAGCGTGCCGGCGATGCGTGACGCTACATCGGCCAGGCCGGTGGTGGCGAGAACCTCTTGCGCGACCGCGAGGCTCTGGTCGCAATGCGCCGCCGATTGCCACACGTGCCACGGCCGCTGCAACGCGGCTTGCGCGCTGAGCCGGCAGTTCTCGAGCACGCTGAACTCGCCGAAGAGGGTGCTGCGCTGGTAGCTACGACCGATGCCGGCGCGGGCCCGTTTCGGCTGTGCCCAATGCGTCACGTCGTGTGCGCCCAGTTGGACCTGGCCTTCGTCCGCGGCGAGTTCACCCGACAGCAGGTTCACCAGCGTCGACTTGCCGGCGCCGTTGGTGCCGATCACCGCGTGCACCTCACCGACGTGCAGGCTCAGCGACACCGCATTCACGGCCGTGAGCCCGCCGAAGCGTCGCGTCAGCGCGGTGGCTTGCAGAGCAGGAGCGTCAGCCACGTGGCCTCCACAGCGACCGCAAACCCATCAGCCCGCGCGGCAGCGCGGCCACCAGCACGATGATGCTCAAGCCCAGGCTCAGCTGCCAGTGCGGCGCAATCGGCCCGACCAGGCTTTCGCTCGCGAAGAACTCCTTCAGCAGCGTGAACGCCACCGCACCGATCACCGCACCGCGCAGGTGGCCGAGGCCGCCCAGGATCAGCATCAACAGCACCGCGCCCGACTCGTGCCACGACAGCAGCTCGGGGTTCACCACACCGTCTTTCACGGCAAGCAGGCAGCCGGCCAGCCCGGCCAGCGCACCGGCGATCAAGAAGGCCGCGAGCTTGTAGTGCTGCGTGCGGTAGCCGGCCGCGCGCATGCGCTGCTCGTTGACGCGGATGCCGGCCAGCGCATGGCCGAAGCGCGAGCGCGTGAGCAACGCCAGCAGTGCGTAGGTGGCGACGAGCACCGCCCACACCAGCAGGTAGAGCTGCCTGCCTTCGGCCGGGTCGAGCAGCGTGGTGCCGCCGAGGCCGAGCACCGGCCGCACATAGAGGTAGAGCCCGTCGCTGCCGCCGGCAAGCTTGGTGTCGTGGAACACGAAGTAGGCCATCTGCGCGAAGGCCAGCGTCACCATGATGAAGTACACGCCCTGCGTGCGCAGGCTCAGCAGGCCGACGGCGACGGCATACAGCGCAGCAGCCACCATAGCCAACGGCATCAGCCAGAGCAGCGCATTGCCGCCGCTTTCGGGCGCAGCCAGCACGGTGACGTAGGCGCCGATGCCGAGGAATGCAGCGTGACCGAGGCTCACCAGTCCGGTGGTGCCGACGAGCAACTCCAGGCTCAGCGCGAAGACCGCATAGACCATGATCTTCGCGACCAGGCCTTGCACATACGGCGACAGCACGCTCGGCAGGCACAGAAGCACCAGCGCCGCGATCACCGGCACCACCCAGGATAGACGTGACGCGGCCATCAATAGCTCCGCTTCATCAGGCCCTGCGGCCGCCACACCAGCACCACCGCCATCAGCAGGTAGACGCCGACGCCGCTGTACTCGGCGAAAAACACTTTGCCGAAGGTGTCGACGAAGCCCACCAGCAGCGAGGCGATCAGCGCGCCGGTGATGGAGCCGATGCCGCCGATCACCACCACCACGAAGCAAATGATCAGCACGCTGCCGCCCATGCCCGGGTACACCGACGACATGGGCGCGGCGATCATGCCGGCCAATGCCGCGAGGGCCACGCCGGCCGCGAACACGCCGCGGTAGAGCAGCTTGATGTTGATGCCCAGGCCGCGCACCATGTCGCGGTTGCTCGCACCGGCGCGCACCATCATGCCCAGCCGCGTGTGGTTCACCAGCGCGTAGAGGCCGAGCGCGATCACGATGCAGCCGGCCGACGCGAAGAGCCGGTACACCGGGTAGCTCATCAGTTCGCCGAGCGCAATGCTGCCGGAAAGCCACGCCGGTGCCTGCACGCCATGCACGTCGTTGCCCGCGAGCAGGCTGCGCAGCTCTTCGAACACCAGGATCAGCGCATACGTCATCAGCACCTGCTGCAGGTGCTCGCGCTGGTACAGGTAGCTGAAGAACAGCCACTCCAACACGTAGCCGAAGGCCGCGGCGAGCAGCACGCCCACCAGCAGCATGCCGACGAAGTTGCCGCCGAAGAAAGGCGCCAGCCCGAAGGCCATGTAGGCGCCCAGCATGTAGAAGCTGCCGTGCGCCAGGTTGATCACACCCATGATCCCGAAGATCAGCGTGAGCCCGCTCGCCAGCAGGAACAGCAGCAGGCCGTACTGGACGGCGTTGAGGCACTGGACGAGAAAGGTGGCGAGATCCATGCGGGTCGGCGGTGAAAGAGCCCGCGGGCGCGGCGCGGGCAGCTTATCAGGGGGCCGGCGTTTCGGGGCGCTGAATGCCGAGGGTTGTCTCTACTTGCCGCACACGCTCGGTCAAGGGTCCGTGCACGCGCAACAAGGGCAATTGGCGTTCGCCAATCTCGCGCAGGTACCACGCGTGCTGACGCTGGCGGAATGCCTCGCCGCGCCGCGTGCCGTCCTGCACGAAGGGGAAGTCGGGCTCGCACAGCACGTTCAGCCGGTAAGGCCGCCGTGCGCGTTCGACGAGTTCGGGGTCGGCGCGGCCGTACCCGTCGAGCGCGTAGAACAAGGTGGTGAGCGCAGAGGTGTCGCAGAACACGATGCGCGGTGCCGTCGCGGCGACTTCGGCCTCGCGCGCCTGCTGCATTTGCGCAATGCGCAGCAGGTCGGGCTCTTTCAATTCGCCGCCTTGCTGCACCCACAGTTCGCGGCCGAACTCTGCGACCGGCACCGTGCCATGGCGTGCCGCCAGTGTGGCGGCGAGCGTGCTCTTGCCGCTGGATTCGCCGCCGAGGAAACATACGCGCGGCACCCAGTCGGCCCACACCGCGTCGGGCAAGAAGTGCCGCAAGGACTCGGGCGATTGGCGGATGCGCGTCGCACTCACCGGCACCGTGTGGCGCGCCGGGTCGACCAGCACCGGCGTGACCGCATGGCCCAGGCGCGCTGCCAGCACTTCGGCACATGGCTGCACATAGGGCTCGCTCGCGAACATCGCATCGGGCGAGCGTTGCAGCACCTCGGCCAGCAGCCAGGCGAGAAAGTGCTGCTGTGTCGCATCGTCACTCGCATCCGGCGGCAGCGTGCGCGGGGCCAGGCCGCGATCGGTGCAGGCTTCGGCGAGCGCGGCATCGTCGAACACCACGCACTCGTGCTGCGGGCAACACGCCGCGAGCCAACGCCGGCGCGACGCGGCATCGCAGTTCGCCGGCTCCGGCTGGCACCAACTCACGATTAACAGCCGCTCGCAGCGCACAGCCGCGTACTCGATCAAATGCTGATGGCCCGCATGCAGCGGCGCGAACTTGCCGACCACCAAACCCAGTTGGAACGCCCGGTTCATGCCGCGACGAGCGCACGCCGCTGGCGCTGCCAGTGCCACCAGCCGTACCAGGCGTTGCACCAGTAGGCTGCGTAGAGGCACGCAGTGAGCGTCAACCCGCGCGAGGCGAACAAGGGCACCGACAGCGTGTTGACCAGCAGCCAGGTCGGCCACGTCTCCAGTCGTCGCTGCATCAGCAGCAGCTGTGCCACCACGCTGAAGGCCAGCACGGCCGAGTCGACGAAGGGTGCGTAGGCATCGGTCCAGTGCTTCAGCAAGCTGCCGTAGACGAAGGTGACGGCGAACGCGACGAGACCCAGCACCACCAGCGAGCGCGTGCCCGTGCGCTGCACGGGCGCTGGCTCGCCGCGTTGCCCCTGGCGCCAATGCCGCCAGCCCCACAGGCTGGTCGCGATGAAGAAGAGCTGCAGCGTGGCGTCCGCATACAGCTGCGTCTGCATGAAGAGCACACCGAACAGCAGGCAACCGACGATGCCCGTCCACCAGGTGTGCAGGCTGTTGCGTGCGGCAAGCGCGATCGAGACGGTGGCGACGATGTTGGCGGCGATCTCGAGTGGCGTCATGGGCAGAGTTCGGAGGTGTATTGCCGCACCTTGTCACCCACGGGCAAGGGCTCGATGTGCAGCGAGGCAGTTTCGCCGAGCAGGGCTTTCAACGTCGAGGCCAGGCGCGGTGCCAACGTGGCCAGCGGCTCGGCCGCGTCGACCTTCAGCACGAACGAGGCATCGGCACACTGGTGCAGGCTGAAGCGCGTCAGCGCGAACGCCGCGAGGGCGCGCGTGGCCTCGATGTTGTTCAGCCACTGGCCGCTCGCGCTGCGAAAGCGCACCGGCGCGCGGCCTTCGAGCTCGCGCAAGACCAGGCCCCGGGGTGTGACGGCCATCTGCGCGAAGTCGCCGGTGCGGTAGCGCAGCAGCGGCAGCCAGGGGTTGAATCCACCCGTCACCGTGATCTCGCCGCGCTGCCCAGGCGGCAGGGCATGCCCTTCGTCGTCGACGATCTCCACCAGCAGGCGCGGTTGCAGCAGGGCGAAGCCGCCGAGCGCCGGCACGAACACACCGGCCGGGCCGACTTCGTTCAAGGAATAGAGGTTGGCGACGGGGCAGGCGAAGGCGCGTTCGAGTTCGGCGCGCAAGGCGGGTGCGAGCGCCATCGAGGTCGACATCAGCGCGCGCGGCCGGTGCGTCATGCCCACGCGCAACAACTCGGCCAGCGACACCGGGTCGCCCGAGATCAGCTCCGGGGCCATCGCGTCGAGGTAACGCGCACGGTCATCGGCGTGCCGCCATTCATCGGTGTGCAGGTTGAGCTTGGCCAAGCCGCATTCGCCTTGCAGCGGATTCACCGACACATAGGTGAAGCAGCGCTGCTGAAAACCGGCGAGCACGATGCCGACCTGCCCGCGCCCAGCCTGTGGCGTGATGCCGAAGTGGGCCAGTGCACGCCGGTGGTAAGCCTGGTATTCGCAGGCCACGCTCGGGTGCGAAGGCACGCGCAGCGGGTGACCCGTCGTGCCGCTGGTCGAGAAGCAGATCAACTCGTCGAACGCGCGGTGGTGCGGCACGTGCAAGGCCAGTGCGGTAACGAGCGCGTGGCGATCCATCGTCGGGATGGCGTCGAGCGATGTGCCCAGCGGACCGGCAAGCTTGCGCGCATGGGCGCCGACTTCGCGAACGCAGCGGTCGACGAAGCGCGGCACCCATGTCGGCAGCGTCTCTCCCGGCAACCAGCGTGGCGGCTGCAAGCGCTGCAGCCACGCATGCCGCGCTGCCGCCTGCCAGCGCTCGCGCACGCCCAACCGGTGGCCGCTGAAGTCGCGATAGTGCGGCGCCTGCGGGTGATCGCGCATGCGTTGCAGCAGTTCGCGCCCGTGGCGCGAGAGCCCGGGCAAGCGAGCGCGGTCGAAGAGCGGCGTCGACGCGAGTGCGGTCTGCGTCATCGTCAGTCCCGCGTGTACTTGTCGGCTGCCTCTTGCGCTTCGTCGGTCGACAGGCGCTGCTGCAGTTCGGCCTCTCTGTCCGGTGCGGCGATCTTGGGGGGCTGCGGCGCAGGCGCAGTGGGCGTGTAGATGTGCTTGATCAACCCGACGATGAGCACGGCGACCGCCACCACGAGCAGCGCGTCATGGCCGGCCACCACGGCGGGCCAGCCGCCGACGGCGAGCAAGCCCGTCACGAACCAGCCCGTCAGCGCCACCGTGAACGCGCACAGCAGCAAGGCCAGCAGCGGCGTTTCACGACGCGCAGCCACCGCCATGAAGGCCAGGGCCACCGGCGCCGCCATCCACACGCCGAAAGGAATGCCCCAGTTCGCGAGCCCGTGGCGCGCCACGCGCATGGCCAGCGCCGCGACGGTGAGCACCGCACCCACCGCCAGCACACGCCGCCAGGCCCGTGAAAGGTCGGGGCGCAATGCGCCGCTGGCCGCCACCAGCGCGGCCAGCGGCAGCAGCACCCAGGCGAGCGCCCAGTGCAGCGGCAAGACGAAGTCGATGAGGTTCAGCGTCAACTCCCGGCCTGCGCGAGCATCGCTTCGCTCACCGCCCACAGCCGCTCGGCCACCGCACGGTCGCGGATGTGCGGCACGTAGCCGAAGCGCCGTTCGCCGGCTGGCGACGGGATGGCCTCGTTGCAGTCTTCGAGGTAGAGGCCGCCTCGGCCCTGCAGCTCGGGCGCCGTCGCGGCCCACACGCTGGTGGCGGCGCCTTGCTCGGGGTTCTTGAAGCCGGGTGGCACGGCGCCGTCGTCGCTGCCTTCGGGCTTGACCCAGCCGAGCGCCTGAATCTCTTCCAGCGGCAGGTAGCGCGACAACCCGGTCTTGATGCCGCCGGGGTGCACCGCGTTGGCGGTGAGGCCCTGCCGGCCGTACAGCGTGTCGAGGTGCAGCGTCATCAGCGCATTGGCGGTCTTGGTCTGGCCATAGGCCTTCCACTTGTTGTATTCGCGGCGCTCGAAGTGGATGTCGTCGAACTCGATGCCGCTCAGGCGGTGGCCCGACGAGCTGAGCGCCACCACGCGCGCATCAGGGGCCTTCAGCAGCGCAGGCAGCAGTGCGCGCGTCAGCGCGAAGTGGCCGAGGTGGTTGGTGGCGAACTGCGACTCCCAGCCGAGCGCGTTGCGCGTCAGCGGCGCGGCCATGATGCCGGCGTTGTTGATCAGCACGTGCAGCGGTTCACCGCGCGCAAGCCAGGCCTCGGCGAAGCGCTGCACGCTGCGCAGGTCGGCCAGGTCGAGCAGGGCCACGCGGATGTCGCGGTTACCGGTTTCTTCACCGATGGTGTTGACCGCGTCGTCGCCCTGCGCCGCGTTGCGCACGCCCAGCGTCAGCGACGCGCCGGCCTGGGCCAGTGCGCGCGAGGTTTCCAGCCCCAGGCCCGATGCGCCCCCGGTCACGACGATGTTCCGGCCGCGCAAATCGATGCCTTCGATGACCTCGAGTGCCGTGCTTTGGCGGCTGAAACGGGAGGTGATGCGTGAGGGCGTGTTGTCGGTGCTCATGGTGTCTCCTCATGGGTGATCGGAAGAAGGGAACGCTCAATCCGCCAACGACACCGCCCTGCTCGAACGCGAGGGTCTGGGTAGAGCAGCTTGCCACAGCTGCGGTCGAACCGAAACCGGTGGAAAAACCCTGCCAACTGCAGTCAGCTTGACCCCCTTGGGGAGGGCCTGGCGCGAAGCGCCAGGTTTTGGGGCGCTCAAAAGCAGTCTTCGCCAACCTGCTTCATCCGGCAGCTCCACATGAAGCGCTCGGCGCCCCGCTTCATCGAGCGGCGGAAGGTGGCGGTCGCCTCGTTCGCAATGGCATCCGGGAGCGGCACGGCCGTGGGTGCTGCGGTGGAGTTGGTGTAGAAATTCAGGAAGCAGGTGCGTTCGGGCTCGCACAACAGCGACAGCTGGTGGTCGTAGGCGCTCCGGTCTGCCGCCTGCTCGCCCGGCACGATGACGAAGCGCACCACGCCCTGCTGACCGGCGACGGACCAGGTGCCGCCCTCCGCTGCCTGCGATGGCACGGTGGTGGTGGCCAGCACGACGGCCAGCAGCCATGCCCATGGCAGGGCCCGCTTGCGCGAGGCTGCTGACACAACGCTGTCAGCAGGCGCCTCGTACGCTTTGCGACAAAAGGAGCCCAACATGGAGCAGGAAACCCGAATCACAGAGAACATGGCCTTGTACTCGCAGTGGGTGCGCATGTGGAACGGCGAACTCGAACTGTCCGACCACATCATTGGAAACGAATTCGTCGTTCACCTGACTGCGGGTTGTCCGCAACCCCAGGTCGAGATCAGGGACGCGGACGCCGTGCGCGCCTGGGTCGACGCCACCCGGTCGCACATCGACGCGATGACCTATGACGTGAAGGAGCCCCCTTCGGTTAGCGCCACCACCGTCATGGCCTATTGGCGCGCGACGACGGGCCAGCCCCGAACGCCCCAGCGCCCGGCGAGTGATGTTGCCAAAGTCGGCGTCGACGTTCTTCGCATTGCCAACGGCAAGTTCGTCGAATGCTGGACGGCGAACATCAGCGCCAGGGCTTCAGCGGCCTGACGGCGCGGCTAGAACTGGGCGAGCAAACCCTGGGCAGGTGCGCCGTCCGGTTGGGCGAGCCAGTTCAAGACGTTGCCGTTGGCACACCCGGCTCCGTCAGTGAACGAGGTGAGCACATTCAACGCCGTCGCGATGCTGCGCTTGTAGCAGCTGCCAAGGCTGTCCGAGTAGCTGACCGCCTGCGTTCCTTGCTGGCCAACGAGCTGGGTCGCGCCGCCCGTCGTGCTGAAGATGAGGCCCGATTTGGAGTTGACGGCATTCTCGAAGGAACTGCTGAATACGGTGCTGCCGTCGCGCTGCCGCGCGACGATGTTGGTGAAGTCCATTGCGATGGTGCTGTTCTGCGTGTTGGCGTCGCCGTCGTAGACGTAGCTCAGGTTGAGCGGGTAGCTGAGCGAGAAGTTGTCGATCGTCTTGCTGCTGCCTTTCGTGGTCGTCACGGTCACGGCCGCGGTGGAGGTCTGGGCCACCGACTGTGCATACAGCGCGCCCACGATCGAGAAAGTCTGCTGGTTGCTGAACGCCAGATCCTGCTGCACGGTGGTGGTAACACGTCCTTTCGACGTATCGACATAGCCCGTGATCGCGTAGCTGCGCGCGGCGGTCACTCCCAGCGGCCCGCTGGCGCTGCCGTCCGAGGCGATGACGACGCTGTTGGTCGTGACCGGGGCGGTCAACGCGGCAGTCGTCAGCGTATTACTGCGGACGCTGCCGGAGGTCGTGACGCTGCCGGAGTCGCGGTAAACAAGCAGGTTGCCGAGGACGGCGAAGTGATCCTGCGCACCTTCGACGGAGATCGCGATCGTGTGTGGCGTGCCGTCGCTCAAGACGCCTGCGAAAGGCGTGAGATCGATGCGCGAAGGAATGAAATCGAGTGTCTCGGCACCCGGCGTCGGACGCCAGAGTCCGGGGTCGATGCCGCCGGTATAAACGCGCGGAACCACGGGAGCCAGCCCGGCCGGCTGGCCGTCGATCGCGACCAGCACCTCGCGGAAGCTGCCGCCGCCACAGCTTTGCAGTGCCGTAGACAGATCGCTCGGGACACAGGTCTGCCAGAACTCGTCGCCGCCCTGGCTCTCTGCGTGCACGTCGAGATAGAGGCGAACGATGTTCGTCGGCAAGGTCAACACGCGTTGCAAGGCGTCGGTGGAGGTCGCGAGACTGGCCGGGTCGCCGTTCGTCAGGTCGCCTGCGAACGGAATCACCGTGTCGGCCACGCGGGCGGTGGCGTCGTCTGCCGGGGTCGCCGGCGGATAGAACACCAGCTTCGCCGAGCCCTGCAGCACGCCGGTGTAGGTGCTGTCGACGACGGTGTCGAGCCTGACGTAGCCGGTGGCCGCCGCGGTCAGTGCATTCGCATACTCGGTCAGATCACGCTCGACGTGCCAACTCGGTGCCACCGCCGCAGAAGGCTCTTGCGTGGTACCGAAATAGAGATTGACGCCACCGATTGAGATCAGTGCGGTGCGGTCGAACTGGCGGCCCGCGTTGACCGAGAAATCGGCCTCCAACACCACCTTGGCGAACTTGCCGCCGCACGTACCCGAACCGGGATAGGCAAACGCATGCGCATCGAATCCGTTGTATGACATGCCGCTGTACAGCTGGACCGTGCAGGGTGAGGTCGTCGGCCGCGGCAGTGGCGCGTCGGCCACCACCACGCCCGCGGCACTGGCTTGTTGAGCGAATGTCGCAACCGGTACGAGCGCGCCAGGCGCCGCGGCTTGCGATTCATCGTCGCCGCACCCGCTGATGGACAGTGTGGCGGCGCAGAGCGCGAATGCCAGAGGAATGATGAGTGCCTTCGGCATCGGACGGACTTGGCGAATCGACATAGGGTGGCTTGAGGTGGTTGGAAGAAACACTGAACAGGAGCTTGCAAAAGGACTGCGCAAAGAGCATGCCAATGGCGACACTCAACGCCGCAACCACTGCTGCGAGGATTGCGAATCTCTGGTTCGCGGCGTGACGATGCATGACCAATTCATGATCGGCCCCGGCCCGCAGCCTCAGGTTGAGATCAGGGACGCGGACGCCGCGCGCGCTTGGGTCGACGCCAAGCGGTCGCACATCGACGCGATGACCTATGACGTGAAGGCCGAGGGCATCGCCATGCTCAGCACGGCACGACCCTCACCTTCGGCCAGCGCTCGACATATCGCTTCTGCGTCACGCGCTGCCGGTAGGTGTCGACGCTGACCCGCGTCGGGTTGCGCCGCACGATGACGGCAAACAGATCGTCCAACCCGTGCGGTGCGATGACATCGATCGAACCGTCGGCGAACAGCGTGACGCCAACCGCCGTGGCGAACTCGGGCCAGGAGGCCACGGCGTCGTGCAGCGAGGCGAGCGGCTCGACCGGGTGGCCGAAGTGACCTTCGAACCACTGGTGAACGCCCGCCTGGTTGGTGACCTCCCAAGGAACGCCGAGAAGCCGTTGGCTCAGCCGCGCCTGAAGTTCGGCCTCTCGCTCCGGCGAGAGATCCGCCGCATCAAAGTACGCCACGTCGACGTCGGCCAACGCCGATGGCGTCTCGAACCCATGCAGCTGATCCCACACCAGGTTGCGCACGGCCCCTGCGCCGATGCACCACGACGACAGGCCCAGCTCTCGCACCGCAGACAGTGCCGGCATGAACCACGCCGACTCGAACACGATGGCGACGAGGCGTTCGCGAAGCTCGGCCTGCGGCTGAGGCATGCCGTTCAGGCCGCGTAGGCGGCCAGGAACACCTTCACCGCGCGGTCGACCATCTGCTTGACCTGCTGACGCGGAGGGGATCCGTTCACGCCCATCAAGAGGCGGTGCGCGGTCTCAGCGTTCAGCAAAGCCGTCAGGTGCATCGCCGCCACCGCGGCGTCTCCGTTCTTGATCCGGCCGGCGTCCATTTCGGCCTGCAGGAAGGCTGCAACGAACTCCTCGCCGCGCTTCGGTCCCAGCTCGAAGAAGTGGCGGCCGATGTCGGACTGGCCCGATTGCGAAACCATCGCGCGGTAGGCCCCCATGGCCTCCGGCGTGCAGATGAACGCCAGGAACTTTTCGCCGAAGCGGCGCAGCACCCGCGGTAGGTCATCGCTGCCCGGCACCAGCTCATCGAATGCCGGGCCCAGGTGGCGCATCCCCATGTGGCTGGCGACCGCCAGGAAGAGCTGCTGCTTCGACGCGAAGTAGCCGTAGAGCGTGACTTTCGAGCCGCCCATGCGCGCAGCGATCTCGTCCATGGACGCGCGCTCGTAGCCCATTTCCTGGAACACCTGCGACGCCATTTCGAGGATCGCCTCGCGCTTTGCTTCTGTTTTGACTCGCACGTCAATGCCTTTATTTTTGAACTCGCAAGTTCATTATTGCTTGACACCAATGGTACGCCAAAGCTTATACTGAACTCATCGGTATGTTTAATCAAAGGAATTTCCCCATGTCTTCGAACCACCCCTTGACCGCCAGCACCGTGATGCTGGCCCTTGTCTCGGCACTGCTCACGGCGTGCGGAGATCCCCCAGGCGGCCCGCCGCCCCAGTTGTCGGGCCCGCCGCAGGTCGGCGTGCTCGTGGTGCAGCCGCAGCGCCTCGCGCTCAACACCGAATTGCCGGGCCGCACCGTGCCCTACCAGATCGCCGAAGTGCGCCCGCAGGTGACCGGCCTGATCCAGACGCGCAACTTCCAAGAAGGCAGCCTCGTGAAGGCCGGCCAGCCGCTGTACCAGATCGACGCGGCGAGCTACCAGGCCAGCTATGACAGCGCACGTGCCACGCTCGCCAAAAACGAAGCCAACCTGCGCTCGACGCGCCTCAAGTCACAGCGCTACAGCGAGCTGGTCGAGATCAAGGCCGTCAGCCAGCAAGACCAGGACGACGCCTCGGCTGCATTGCAGCAGGGCGAGGCCGATGTGGCCGGAGCCAAGGCCTCGGTGGAGAGCGCACGCATCAACCTCGCGTTCACACGCGTCGTGTCGCCGATCTCGGGGCGCATCGGCAAGTCGTCAGTCACGCCGGGCGCTCTGGTCACGGCGAACCAGGCCACGCTGCTATCGACCGTGCAGCAGCTGGACCCGATCTATGTGGACGTCACCCAGTCGAGTAGTTCGGTGCTGCGGCTCAAGCATGCGCTGGCACGGGGCGACCTGAAGGGTGGCGGCGCGAACTCCGCTGTCGTCAAGCTGCTGCTGGAAGACGGCAGCACCTACCCGCTCGCGGGCAAGCTGCAGTTCTCCGACGTGACGGTCGACCAGGGCACCGGCGCGATCACCTTGCGTGCAGTGTTCCCCAACCCGAACGCCGATCTGCTGCCCGGCATGTACGTGCGTGCCGTGGTCGAAGAGGGCGTGAACGAGCAGGCCCTTCTGGTGCCGCAGCCGGCAGTCAGCCGCGACGCCACCGGCAAGCCGATGGCCTTCGTAGTCGGCGCCGAAGGCAAGCTCGAATCGCGGTCCATCACCACCGAGCGTGCCATCGGCGACCAGTGGCTGGTGACCACCGGTCTGAAGGCCGGTGACCGCCTGGTCGTCGAAGGGCAGCAGAAGGCACGGCCGGGCCAGCCCGTCAATGCCGTGCCTCTGGCCGCACCGGCCAGCGCCCCCGCCCCGCGCATGGCGTCGAACTGACGCGACCCAAGGAGATCACCACCATGGCTCGCTTTTTCATCGACCGCCCGATCTTCGCCTGGGTCCTCGCCATCATCGTGATGCTGGCGGGCGTGCTGGCCATCAAGATCCTGCCGATCGCGCAATACCCGTCGATCGCCCCGCCGGCCATCGCCATCTCGGCCAACTACCCCGGTGCGTCGGCCAAGACGCTGGAAGACACGGTGACCCAGGTCATCGAGCAGAAGATGAAGGGGCTGAACCGGCTGGCCTACATGGCCTCGACCAGTGAATCCACGGGCAGCGTGACCATCACGCTCACCTTCGAGAACGGCACCGACCCCGACACCGCCCAGGTGCAGGTGCAGAACAAGCTGGCGCTCGCCACACCGCTGCTGCCGCAAGAAGTGCAGCAGCAGGGCGTGCAGGTCACGAAGTCGGCGAACAGCTTCCTGAACGTGCTGGCCTTCGTGTCGCAAGACGGCAAGCTCAACGCGTCCGACCTCTCCGACTATGTGGCGGCCAACGTGCAGGAAGCGATCAGCCGCGTCGAAGGCGTGGGCGACACGACCTTGTTCGGTTCGCAGTACGCGATGCGCATCTGGCTCGACCCGAGCAAGCTCAACAGCTTCAAGCTGACGCCGCTCGACGTGAAAACCGCGATCCAGGCGCAGAACGCCCAGGTCTCGGCCGGCCAGCTCGGCGGCCTGCCCTCGGTGCAGAGCCAACAGCTCAACGCCACCATCACCGCGCAGACGCGGCTGAAGACGGCGCCCGAGTTCGAAGCCATCTTGCTGCGCACGCAGGCCGACGGTTCGACCGTGCGCCTGCGCGACGTGGCCCGCATCGAGCTCGGCAGCGAGAGCTACGCGATCCAGAGCCGCTTCAACGGCAAGCCGGCGACGGGCCTCGCGATCAAGCTGGCCACGGGCGCCAATGCGCTCGACACCGTGCGCGGCGTCGACGCCAAGCTCGACGAACTTCGCAAATTCTTTCCGCCCGGCGTGGAGGTGATCAAACCCTATGACACCACGCCGTTCGTTCGCATCTCCATCGAGGAGGTGGTGAAGACGCTGGTCGAGGCCATCGTGCTGGTGTTCGTCGTGATGTACCTCTTCTTGCAGAACTTCCGCGCCACGCTGATCCCGACGATCGCGGTGCCGGTGGTGCTGCTGGGCACCTTCGGGGTGCTGGCCGCCTTCGGCTATTCGCTCAACACACTGACGATGTTGGCGATGGTGCTGGCCATCGGCCTGCTGGTCGACGACGCGATCGTGGTGGTCGAGAACGTGGAGCGCGTGATGAGCGAAGAGGGGCTGTCGCCGCTCGAGGCCACGCGCAAGTCGATGGGGCAGATCACTGGGGCGCTGGTGGGCGTGGCGCTGGTGCTGGCCGCGGTGTTCGTGCCGATGGCTTTCTTCGGCGGCTCGACCGGCGTGATCTACCGCCAGTTCACGGTGACCATCGTGTCGGCGATGACGCTGTCGGTACTGGTCGCGATGATCCTCACGCCGGCGCTGTGCGCCACGCTGCTCAAGCCGGTGGAAAAGAGCCACGCGCTGGCCACCACGGGCTTCTTCGGTGCGTTCAATCGCCTGTTCGATCGCAGCAACCGCGGCTACCAGGGCGTGGTGCGGCACATGCTCGGCCGCGGCTGGCGCTACATGGCCGGCTACGCGGTGCTCGTGCTGGCAATCGGCTTCGTGTTCGTGAAGGTCCCCGCCGGCTTCCTGCCCGACGAAGACCAGGGCTCGCTGTTCACGCTGGTGCAACTGCCGCCCGGCGCGACGCAAGACCGCACGCTGAAGGTGCTCGAACAGGTGGAGCATCACTTCCTGGTCGACCAGAAGGATGCGGTCGACTCGATCTTCACGGTGGCCGGCTTCAGCTTCGCCGGCAGCGGCCAGAACACCGGTTTCGCCTTCGTCAAGCTCAAGCCGTGGAGCGAACGCACGCGGCCCGAGCTGAAGGCGGCGGCCGTCGCCAACAAGGCGATCAGCCACTTCCTGCCGCTGCGCGACGCCACGGTGTTCGCCTTCGCCCCGCCGGCTGTGTCCGAGCTGGGCAATGCGAGCGGCTTCGACCTGATGCTGCAAGACCGCGCCAACCTCGGCCACGAGGCGCTGATGAAGGCCCGCAACCAGCTGCTGGGTGCGCTGATGAAGGAACCCGGCCTGGTGGCAGTGCGGCCCAACGGTATGGAAGACACGCCCGAGTTCCGGCTCGACATCGACGAGCACAAGGCCGGCGCGCTGGGCCTGACCATGTCCGACGTCAACAACACCTTCTCGGCGGCCTGGGGCAGCAGCTACGTCAACGACTTCATCGACAACGGGCGTGTGAAGAAGGTGTTCTTGCAGGCCGATGCACCGTTCCGCATGCTGCCGAGCGACATCGACCACTGGTTCGTGCGCAACGCCAGCGGCGCGATGGTGCCGTTCAGCGCGTTCGCTCAGGCTGGCTGGACCTCGGGCTCACCGCGGCTGGAGCGCTACAACGGTGTGCCGTCGGTCGAGATCATGGGCATGGCGCTGCCGGGCACCTTGTCCAGCGGGCAGGCGCTCGACCTGGTGGAGCGCCACGCGGCCGAGCTGCCGCCCGGCATCGGCTACGAGTGGACCGGCATCTCGCGCCAGGAGCGCGCGGCCGGTGGCCAGGCGATGCTGCTGTATGCAGCGTCGCTGCTGGTGGTCTTCTTGTGCCTGGCGGCGCTGTATGAGAGCTGGTCCATCCCGTTGTCGGTGGTCCTCGTGGTGCCGCTGGGCGTGCTCGGCACGCTGGTCGGCGCGTTGCTGACGTGGAAGATGAACGACGTCTACTTCCAGGTGGGCTTGCTGACGACCATCGGCCTCGCATCGAAGAACGCGATCCTGATCGTCGAGTTCGCGAAAGACCTGGTCGCGCAAGGCATGGGCCTGGTCGAAGCGGCCATCACCGCGGCGCGCATGCGGCTGCGTCCGATCTTGATGACCTCGCTGGCGTTCATTCTGGGCGTGCTGCCGCTGATGCTGGGCAAGGGCGCCGGTGCCGGCGCGCAGAACGCCTTGGGCACGGCCGTGGTCGGCGGCATGGTGTCGGGCACGGTGCTCGCCATCTTCTTCGTGCCGCTGTTCTTCGTGATCGTGCGTCGCCTGTTCGACAAGCGGCCCAAACCCTCAGCGGCGCCAACGCAGCCGCGCACCGACACCCCTTTGCTGGAAGGACACTGACATGAATCGCTTCTCCCGCATCACCCTGGCCAGCGTGGCGGCCTGTGCCGCGCTTGGCGGCTGCAGCCTGATGCCCACTTACGAGCGGCCCGCATTGCCGGTGCCCGCCGCCTACCCCGTGGCCGCATCAGCACCCGCTGCCGGTGCCACTGAAGCGGCCGACATCGGCTGGCGCGAGTTCTTCGCCGATGACCGACTGCGCCAGGTGGTGGCGCTGGCATTGGCCAACAACCGCGACCTTCGCGTGGCTGCACTCAACATCGAGAAGGCGCGAGCGCAGTACCGCGTGCAAGACGCCGGCCTGTACCCGACAGTCAGCGCCACCGGCAGCCAGAGCGCCACCCGCACCGCCGACAACCTGCGCACACCAGGCAGCCCCGAGATCAGCCGCCAATACAGCGCGAGCGTGGGCATCAGCGCCTACGAGGTCGACCTGTTCGGCCGTGTGCGCAGCCTGAGCGCGCAAGCGCTGGAGCAATTCATGTCCACCGAGGAGGCACGGCGCAGCACGCACATCAGCCTGGTGGCCGAGGTCGCGAATGCTTACCTCACATTGGGTGCGGATGAGGAGCGGCTGGCGCTGGCGCGCGACACGCTGACGAGCCAGAGCGAGTCGTACCGGCTCAGCCAGCGCAGCTTCGAGGTCGGCGTCACGACGGCGCTGGCCTTGTGGCAGGCGCAGACCAGCGTCGACAGTGCACGCGTCGACGTGGCACGCTACACCACCCAGGTGGCGCAGGACCGCAATGCGCTGGTCCTACTGGTCGGCTCGACGGTGCCGGCCGAGCTGCTGCCCACCCACCTGGCCGACTCGTTGAACGCGCTGCCCGACGTGCCCAGCGGCCTGCCTTCGGCACTGCTGCAACGCCGGCCCGACATCCTCCAGGCCGAGCACCAGCTGAAGGCCGCCAACGCCAACATCGGCGCGGCACGCGCAGCCTTCTACCCGCGCATCAGCCTGACCGCCTCGGCCGGCTTGTCGAGCACCGACCTGTCGGGCCTGTTCAAAGGGGGCTCGGGCACCTGGAGCTTCATGCCGCAGATCTCTCTGCCGATCTTCGACGGTGGCAGCAACCGCGCCAACCTCGACATCGCAAAGATCAGCCGCGACATCGATGTGGCGCAGTACGAGAAGGCCATCCAGACGGCGTTCCGCGAGGTGTCCGACGCGTTGGCCCAGCGCAGCACGGTCGGCTATCAGCTCGAGGCGCAGCAGTCGCTCGTCAACGCGACGGCCGAAAGCGACCGGCTGTCGCGCGCGCGGTTCTCACGCGGCGTCGACAGCTACCTCACGGTGCTGGATTCGCAGCGCTCGCTCTACAGCGCACAGCAGAACCTGATCGGCACGCGGCTGTCTCGCGTGTCGAACCTGGTCACGCTGTACAAGGTGCTGGGCGGTGGCTGGTCCGAGGAGCGCACGAGCAGCAGTGCGGCGGCCGCCAGATCAGGCGGTTGACCTTCCGCGCAAGGTGCCTGGGCCGCTTGATGACAGCGGCTCACGCGCCCGGGCCGGGCCATGGGCCAGGGCCCATCTGTGCTGCGCATGGGCGAAGAGAACTGTGGTGTGCCGGCGGCCTCGTCGGAAAGACGTCATGGTTTGGTCATGACTCTGAGCGAAACCCATTGCTGTAATCAACTTGCATTGCACAACTTTTGCTTGGAACACATGAACTTCGGAACTATCAAGACGGGTCGCGGCCGTCGCTCGGGCGCGATCCTCGTCATCGCGATGGCACTGACTGCCGGCGCATTCGCAGAAGGCACGCGGCAAAGCCCGATCAACATCGACAAGAAAGACGTCGCCGAGGCACATCACGGGCCGAAGATCACCGCGACGTATCTGTCCAACGCCACCTTGACCGTGGTGAACACCTTCAACCCGAACCGCACCCCCTTGGTCGGCAAGGAATGGGCTACGCTCAGGGCCACCCCCACGGGCTCGTCGTACGTGATGGTCGGAGGCCAGCAATACGATCTGCTGCAGTTCCACTTCCACACGCCGTCGGAGCACAAGGTCAACGGCAAGGGCGCACCGATGGAAGTCCACTTCGTGCATTTGAAGACCGGTGCTTTGCCCTGCGACCCGGAAGCCCTTCTGGTCATCGGCGCGATGATCAAGCAAGACTCCGCGACGCACAAAGAGCTGAGCAAGATCTTCAACGCCCAGAACCTGCCGCAAGATTCCACGCAGCCCGCAGTCACCCTCACCAACTTCGACCTCAACAAGGTCCTGCCCAAGCTGGATGATTCCTACCGCTACGCCGGCTCGCTGACTGCTCCGTCGACGTTCACCAACTGCACCGCGCAAGGCGGCTCGATCGACGACCAGCTCAGCGCCGACATCTTCCCGGAGAACGTGCAATGGGTGGTCCTGACGAAGAAGATCGAAATGTCCAAGGGGCAGATCAAGACCTTCAGGAGCCTCTTCGAAGAAGGCAATTCGCGCGAGACGCAGCCGCTCAACGGCCGCACGGTTTACCGCGTTCAGCATTGAGTGCAACCCTGCGCTGATCTCGAGTTCGCTCGAGAAGCCGTAGCGGACAGGAGGCACGGCTCCGATCGGGGCCGTGCCTCGCGAAGGCCAGAGGCCTTCACCATCCGAGAGGTCCTTGCACCTCGCTACCCGGCAGCAACTCCGCATTCGCGGCTGACGGCGCCGCAGGTCGACCCCCCTGAATTGAGAACAGTGGCATGGCGTTTGCACGCCCGCCTGCATGCCGTTCACCCACGCACCGCTTTGTCCCCCGGCGCCAGACTGAGGGCCGCGGCCGCCTGGACGTGCTCACCCTCATCGACACCTCTACCCACTGTTCATCGAAAGGAACACCCATGAACCGCAATGACGTGACCGAAATGATCATCGAGGCCAAGGTCAGCAAAGGCATCAAGTGGGACGACGTCGCCAAGCAGGTGGGCCTCAGCAAGGAATGGGTGACAGCCGGCTGCCTCGGGCAGATGACCTTCGATGCCCAGCAGGCGCGCGTGATCGCCGAGACCTTCGGCCTGCCGGCGGAGGCCGAGAAGTGGCTGCAGGTCGTTCCCTACAAGGGCTCGCTGCCGACCAGCGTGCCGACCGACCCGCTGATCTACCGCTTCTACGAACTGGTGAGCGTGTACGGCAGCACCTTCAAGGCGCTGATCCACGAAGAGTTCGGCGACGGCATCATGAGCGCGATCGACTTCAAGATGGACCTGCAGCGCGAGCCCGACCCGAAGGGTGACCGCGTCAGCATCACCATGTCGGGCAAGTTCCTGCCGTACAAGACGTACTGATGGGGCGGGTAGTGCGTCAGCCGCACGGCGAAACACCCTGTGGCAGCGGGCGATCGGCGTAGCGGGTACAACCCAGTGTCGCCCACCGAACGCCATCACGATGAAACCCCTGCTGCTGATCACCACCCTCTTGTCCGAGACCAGCCTCGCGCGCATCCGCGAGGCCTTCGAGGTGCTGTACGCGCCCAAGCCGCCGCTAAAGGCCGAGTTCATCCAGTCGCACGGCGCGCAGATCCGCGGTGTGCTGACCATCGGCCCGATCGGCTTCAGCGCGGCCGACATGGACGCGCTGCCCGAGCTGACGATCGTCTGCGCCTTAGGCGCCGGCTACGAGAACATCGACGTGGCGCATGCGCGCACGCGCGGCATCGTCGTCGCCAACGGCGCCGGCACGAACGACGACTGCGTGGCCGACCATGCCTTTGCGCTGCTGCTGGCGGTGGTGCGCGGCATTCCCGCGGCCGACGTCGCCTGCCGCGAAGGCCTGTGGCGCGACCGCATCCCGATGCGGCCTAATTTCTCGCGCAAGCGCCTCGGCATCCTCGGGCTGGGCACTATCGGCGCCAAGCTGGCGCAGCGCGGGCTGGGCTTCGACCTCGCCATCGGTTATCACAACCGCCAACCGAAGCCGGGTGTCGCCCACACCTATTTCGACTCGCCCGTCGCGCTGGCCGAGTGGGCCGACTACCTGGTGGTCGCCACGCCGGGCGGCGCGGCCACGCGCTACCTGGTCAATGCGCGCGTGCTCGAAGCGCTGGGGCCGCAGGGCTACCTCGTCAACATCGCGCGCGGCAGCGTGGTGGACACACTGGCGCTGGCCGATTCTCTGCGCGCCGGCGGCCTCGCTGGCGCCGGCCTCGATGTCTACGAGACCGAACCCGCGCCACCAACCGTGCTGTTCGACGTGCCGAACGTGATCCTCACGCCGCACATCGCCGGGGGCTCGCCCGAAGCCATTGCCGCTTCGATCGAGCGCTTCGTCGAGAACGCGACGCGGCACTTCGCCGGGCAGGCACCGGTGTCACCGGTCTGACCGACTCAACGGCTACGCGCAGCGCTGCACCAGCCGGCCCTTGATGTACTTCCACACATCGAGCTCGGGCGGGCGGTGCGGGTACCAGTCGCGGCGCGATTCCCAGTCGAAGAACTTGCGCAGGCAGGCGATCATCGCGGCGTCGGCCGCATAGGTCTCGTTGACGTTGGGTTCGTCACCGTAGTCGGAGCGCACGAACACGCGGCCGTTGAAGAAGAGGTGTGTGCCGCCTTCCTTGTTGGCGGTGAAGAAGCCCATGCTGGCGCGCAGCGCGTCCAGCACCTCCTTCTGCAGCGCGGCGATCGGCACCGGGTCTTCGACGGCGTTCGCAGCCGCTTCTTCGAGCGCGAGGCTTTCGCGGTGGCATTGGTCGTACAGCACCGATGACGCGCGCGACCACGCGATCACGCCCGACGCGACAAACAGCTTCGCACTCCAGAAGGCCATGGTGCGCTCGGCCGCTTTCAAGTGGTCAGCCTCGCTGACCCACTTCTTGGGCGTGCTGCGCTTCACCTGCAGCGAATACAGCTTGCGCGAATCGATCACGGCCTCGAAGCGCAGGCAGACCTCGCGCGGCGTACCGCTGCCGTCGGAAAACCCGCAGTAGCTGAGTTGCCGCGCGTCGCCCTGGTCACGCGCCAGCAGCGTCGCCGTGATCTTCTCGACGACGTACTTCACCGCGATCGGGTGGCCGTCGTGCCAGAAATAGGTTTGCCGCTGGTCGACCCAGTGGCCGCTCAAGCTCGCCGGCTCGACGAGCTTGTTGAAGAATTTTTTGATGATCACCGCACTGGCTCCAAACGGGCCATCAGCCCCTTAAGGCAGTGTGCGGTTCACGCGTTTCGGCCGTGCTTCGGGCCGCCGGGCCCTTGTTTCATTCGTTCTGGCGATCAGGGGTGCGCCACGCGTCGGCTGTCACCGTGCGACAGGCCGAGCAGTGGAAATCCCGTCACCCAGGCGTGGTGGTCTGCGACGAGGGAGACAGCAGGTCTTCGTGCGAGCTGCCGTCACCTTGTGGCGACGCAACACCGCCGGAGGCGCCGGCCGGCTGCGCCAGGCGCAGTCGCTCCGCGTTGCCAGGCAGGTCTGCATCGAGCAGTTGCCTGAGCCGGGAAGGGCGTGTTTCTCCGCTGGCACCGCCGGTGTCGCCCGCTTCCAGGCGATGCTGCCGCGCCTTCTTCATGTACTGGGTTGCCGCATATGCAGCAACGAGGGCCAGGGCCCAAGTCTTTATTCCCATGAGGCATCTCCATCAGGTTGAGCGAGCCGACCCGACGCCGGCTCTTCACATGATGACAGGGCAATCCGCGGGCCGTCTCCCGCCGGCCATGCGACGAGAGGTGGCATCGGCCTTCACTACGTCGGCAACGCGGCGCGCTAGCGCACCAGCACTGAACCTGCGACGAACCCCGCAGCCAGCACGGCCCAGCCGGCGATGACGACAATGTCACTTTTCTCACCGAACTCTGGCGGGCACTGCCTGGTGGCGAATGCGGGCGTTGTGAAAATGGCGACGACGATGCCAGTCACTGGTGAGAGTGAACAACGAGGAACCATGGGTTTCATGGCCTAGCCGTTTGAGATGAGAGGCGCGACTCGGCCCGCCGGGGCACGCCCTCTCGATTGAAGGGCGAGCGCATTGCCACTACGAGAGCAGCTTGTGGTGTTCTGCCAAGACGTCTCGTGCACTGCGTCGTTTCACTCCTTGACCGGCAATCGTTACGTCATAGGCTAGACGCATTTGACGCGCAGCCTGCTCGGATGGGACGCCGCCGATTCCTGTACCGAAGCCAGGCACAAGCAATGACACGATTGGCTGGTTACCGGTTCGGTTGTGTTCAAGAACCGCAATCAGTGCAGCCCGAAAGGCTAGATAGACATTGGCAGTGCTACCGATATTGCTCGGAACTCGCATCGTGGGCGCGCTGACCAGAAACGGTATGGATTCGTGCCCAGTGGGCACGATGACGGCCTGCCCTACGGGAAGCTCTCCATAGTGTTGACGGACGAGGAGCGTCTTGAGGCTAGATTCGAGCTCCCATCCAAAGAACCTAGAGTAGACGAGATCAATACCGCCATCCATATAGCCGAAGCTATTAGCCGGACTAACGATGGCGTCCGCCGAGTGCTGGAAGATGTCACCGCAGGAAATCTTGACGTCCGGAAGGTTTGAGAAGGTGCTTCCCCATGCGGTCGTCACGTCTTCGGCTATATCTCGGAGGTGGATTGAAAGCATTTCTATGTGCTCAACGTTTGAGATAACCGGCGGCCGACGGTCTTCTCGAAGGGTTCGGCGGCACGTTCATGAGGGCATCATTCCTGGGCTGAGGCTGAGCGGGCACTCTCGGAAGCGTTGGTTCGGGCTTGACCTTACTCCACCAACACACCGTCTTGCCAGTATTCGTAAACAGCATTGGGTTGGTTTCCCCAAAAGACGATGGCAGCCTTGGTGTACTCGATCAGGATTTCCGGATGAACTTCGTCGGATCGGCCGACGATCTCGCAGGCACTGCCAGACGGCAAATCGAATTCGCTTGCATAAGGCTCAAGAATGATGCGAATCGATTCAGCAGACGCATTCTCCAGGCGCAGAGAGTTCCGAAGTTTCATGTGACGCCTAACGAGACTGTGCAATAACTCGCCTCATGACTTGCGGCGGGTCTTCTCTGGGGCCTCGACCCCTTCCCAACGTGGCCACCGTCGATTCTGAGCCGTTCTAAGAGGTCGATTTAATGCTTCCATTTTTTCTCCAGCTCAGCGTCTGGTTATTGCACAGTCTCAACGGCAGCTCGATGGATTGGTTAGGCCACTTGCTACTCACGGGACTGGCTTTGCTCGCGCTGAGATAGCAAGAAGTTGCGCTGGACTTCGCTCTTCTGAGAAAGCTGATGCTCTTCAACGAACTTGACCAGGTGAGGAAGTCTTTCTTCAATCCCGAGCGATCTTGACTGGTCAGCATTCAGGGAAATGGACTCCCGGCAAGCGCTGCAGACAACGTGTGACTTTGATAGGAACGGGATTGTTTTGATTGCGAAGAACGACACCCACTCTGTTTCCCTCCAGTGCTCCCAGGTTCTCTTTCTCTGGCAGCGATAGCAGTGGCAAGCGAGTCCGTTTCCGACCTCCTTGGCCTCTTTGAGCCACCCAAAAACAACAAACAATCTGACCTCCCTAGCATTTGTGTTTTGATTCTCTCGCGCTTCATTACTAGCTAACTAGCGATCAACGTTTGACATGAGCTGCGTCCCCTCGAAGGCCGCACGTTGTGCAAGATCTGAGGGCTTCCCTGTGAATTACCTTCGACTAAAGCCGAGAACTTTCCACATTCTTGGCATTAGCAGGCTGGCGAAGAGGATGCCAGCAGGCAAGGCAATAAAAAGAAGAACTCGATCTCCATCAATCTCGAAGAAGTACGCAACTAACCCGGCGAGCAACAACGCCCAGAACCCCGATGCTGCCAAAGTGATGGAGATGACGGCTACCCATTGCCGGCCTTTCTCAAGAGGGGAGTCTGTATTCAAGTGCGACTTTCAGTGAATCTTGCATGCCAGTAAAGAGAAGCATTTTGGCCCGCAGTGGATGGAGCTTCGCCTCAATGTGGCCTTGCATTCAAGTGGTGGCGATGCTGTTCTCGTGCGGCCTAACGAATTGAACATGCACAAGCACGCGACGGCCATCCGCCTAGCGCACCGCTCAGATTTACTTCTCATCCCCCCACTTCCCTATGAAAACACCCTTCGAACAGCCCGGCCGCAGGGGAAGAGTTGGTGCATTAGGCCACTTAAAAATCTGCGGATGAAAGGCTTCCTCCGTGACTTGGCGGGACGATTCTGACAGTGCCTTGGAGACAGTCCAGCATTCTTGCCCTGGTTGAACAATCGGAAGCACGCCAAGCACCCTGCCCGACTGCCTATGGTTCTGACCGAGGCCGAAGTCACAACAGAGACCCTCGGAACCCAGGGCGCGAAGTCCGCTGGATCGATGAATGGCTCGGGGGGTCACGGCCAACGGCGACCACGAACCTCAAGACGCAACCGGTCGTTGCCCAAGTTCCACCTTGTCCGACAGCAGCGACCGCGCGCCAGCAGACAATCAACCCTTCCGACTCAGCACGACTCTTCTCAGAGACGAAGCCACCATGCCCACCCTGGACGACCCTCTTCACGACCGCGAGGTCGGCGCGCGCGACAGCACGCTCGACACCACCCGCATCGACGACACGCGCATCGGTGCCGTCCGCCCGTTGATCACGCCGGCCCTGCTGCAGGAGCGCGTGCCGGTGCGCGACAACACGCTGGCGCTGGTGGAAAGCAGCCGCGCTGCCATCGCCAACGTGCTGCACGGCCGCGATGACCGGTTGATCGTCGTCGTCGGGCCGTGCTCGATCCACGACCATGACCAGGCGATCGAATACGGCCACCTGCTGAAGGCGCAGGCCGATGCCTTGGGTGGCGACCTGCTGATCGTGATGCGGGCCTACTTCGAGAAGCCGCGCACCACCGTCGGCTGGAAGGGCTGCATCAATGACCCGCACCTCGACGGCAGCTTCGCGATCAACGAAGGGCTGGAACGTGCACGTCGCCTGCTGCTGGAGTTGACGACGCTGGGCTTGCCGACGGGCACCGAGTTCCTCGACCTGCTGAGCCCGCAGTACATCGCCGACCTGATCGCCTGGGGCGCGATCGGCGCGCGCACCACCGAGAGCCAGAGCCACCGCCAGCTGGCCTCGGGCCTGAGCTGCCCGGTCGGCTTCAAGAACGGCACCGACGGCAGCATCAAGGTGGCGGCCGACGCGGTGCTGGCCGCACGGGCGCCGCATGCCTTCATGGGCATGACGAAGATGGGCGTGGCCGCGATCTTCGAGACGCGCGGCAATGATGACTGCCACGTGATCCTGCGCGGTGGCAAGGAGCCCAACTACAGCGCGGCGCATGTGGCTGCGAGTTGCGATGCCTTGCGTGCCGCCGGCCTGCGCGAGCAGGTGATGATCGACGTGTCGCACGGCAACAGCAGCAAGCAGCACCAGCGGCAAGTCATCGTCGCGAACGACGTGGCTGCGCAGATCGCCGCCGGCGAGCAGCGCATCACCGGCGTGATGATCGAAAGCCACCTCGAAGAGGGCCGGCAAGAGCTGGCGCCCGGCGTGCCGTTGAAGCGCGGCGTGTCCATCACCGACGCCTGCATCGGTTTCTCGCAGACGGTGCCGGTGCTGCAAACGCTGGCAGCCGCCGTGCGCGCGCGCCGCGGCCGCGCAGCTCGCTGAACCGGCCATCACTTTCATGCAAGAGCTTTCCGGCTACATCAACGCCAACCCGGCGGCATCGCTGCTGCTCGCAGCGATGGTGATCGCCAGCCTCATCGGGCTGTTCGTCTCGCCGCCGCTGATCGAGCGCAATCTGTTCCGGCCTCATTGGCTGCTGCCGCGCCGCGAGTACCTCACGCTCGTGACCAGCGGCTTCCTGCATGCGGACCTGGCGCATCTTCTCTTCAATGCGTTCACCTTCTGGGCGTTCGCCTTTTCGCTGGAACGCACGATCGGCACGGAGGCCTTCGTGGCGCTCTATGCCTTCGGCCTGTTCGCGAGCGACTTGGGCACCTACTTCGCGCACCGCAACGACCCGGAGTACCGGACGCTGGGCGCATCTGGCGCCATCCTGGCGGTGCTGTTCGCCTCCATCGTGTACCACCCGAAGGCATCGATCTACATGCTGCCGATCCCGATCCCCATTCCGGCGCCGCTGTTCGCGGTGGGCTACCTGGCCTACACCTACTACGCGTCGCGCCAGGCGCGCGGGCGCATCAACCACGATGCGCATTTGTCGGGCGCCCTGGCCGGTATCGCCTTCGTGGCGTTGGCAGACCCGGAGACACTGGCGAACTCGGTTCGCATCGTGTTCGGCTGAGCGCGCCTGGAGCTGAGATGCGCAAAGCAGCAGGCAGCGGCGGGCTCGTCTACTCCACCGACAGCGGCCGCATGTGCCCGGCCTGCCGGCAACCCATGGCGGCGTGCACTTGCAAGCAGACATCGTCAGCAGTGCCTGCAGGTGATGGCAAGGTGCGCGTGAGCCGCGAGACCAAGGGCCGCGGCGGCAAGGCCGTGACGCTGGTGCGCGGCCTGAGCCTCGACGCGGCTGCCTTGGTCGACCTGGGCAAGCAACTGCGCACCCTGTGCGGCACCGGCGGCACGGTGAAAGACGGTGTGGTCGAGCTGCAGGGCGACCACGTCGAGCGCGTGATGGCGCAGCTGAAGGCCAGCGGCCGCGTCGTGGTGCGGACCGGCGGTTGAAGCCCGCGGCGCTGTGCGATCAGCGCCGCAGCAAGGTCAGCCCGATCAGGCGCGACACCACCGCGGCGAGGTACATCACGCCGGCGAACATCTCCACGCTCGCCAGCGCGCGAGCGGGCGGCTTGAGCGGGATCACGTCGCCGATGCCGGTGCTGGACAAGAGCGCGAAGCTCAAGAACATCAGCTCTGTCCAGGTGCGTGGCGATTCGGGGTTGACCGCGGCCGAGAAGCTGCCCGGCTGCAGCGCCTGCAGCACGACGAAGAGGTAGGTGAAGCCCCAGGCCATCAGCGTGAAGGTGGCCCCGGCGGCAAACAGCTCGTCGGTGGTGGCGCGCTGGTCTTCGAGCATGTAGGCGATGAGGCTGCCGGCCGCGTAGAAGTAGAAGACTGCTTCGAGCGCGGCCGACCAGGGCAGCAGCCACGGCATGTCGAAGCCCACCTCCAGCAGGAGCAGCACGATCGCCGGCAGCGCAATGCACACGCTGATCCACGTGAGGCCCGGCGTGCGCCGCACCATGCCGGTGGTGATCACCAGCACCACGATGCCGAAGGCGCCGAGCGCCACCGGTCCGACGCGGGTCGACTCAAGGAAGGGGTACAGCAGCAAGCCCAACAGCTGCACAAGGAGCAGAACGGCCGACGGGTGGCGGCGCGTGATGGCAAGCAGGCGGACGTAGCGCATGCGCGCATTGTCCGATGCAAGCGGCGGAGCCTGAACGGCGCCGCCGCCCTTTCACTCGATCAGCTGCGCTGGCGTTCAGCCATCTTGGCCAGCGCGATGGTCAACGCCGCGCCGCCCAGCGTCTTGATCAGCCCGGCGTGCTGCGCGTAGAAGCTGCTCATCGAATCGACGATGCTGGGGTCGTGCTTCTCGGCATGGGCAGCGATCACCTCCACCTGCTCGGGCGTGACTTGGCTGGCCTGCGTTGGCGTGATGGCCGCCGTGCCGCCTTGCGTGAGCTGGCCGAGGATGGCACCCAGCGCGCCGCCGCCCGCACCGTTCACCAGCGACGACAGCACGCCCGGCCCCATGCGGTTGATGAGCTCGTTGAGCATGCCGGCCTGCTGCGTGCCGCTGGCCTGGCCGAAGAGCTGGCCGGCCATCTGGCCGAAGGCCGGCGTCTGGTCCGAGCGGAACATGGCCGACAGGCCCTCGCTCAGCAAGTCGGGCGAGGCGCTCTGCGCGGCCTGGTGAAAGTGGTCTTCGGCGCTGCCGGCCGAAGCCGCGTTGCCGCCGATGTACTGCTGAAGCAAACCGCCAAGGTCGAATCCCATGGTGTTCTCCTGAAGGGTTGAACGAGTTGCTGCCTGAGAAGGTGTGAGCCCTACTCCGCCTTCTTGCGGATGAAGCGGTAGAGCACAAGCAGCAGGATGGCACCAACGACGGCACCGATGAAACCCGCCGACTCGCCTGAGTGGTACCAGCCGAGCGCCTGGCCCAGGTAGGTGGCGGCGAGCGAGCCGCCGATGCCGAGGGCGGCAGTGATGAAAAATCCGCTCGGGTCCTTGCCCGGCATGAGCATCTTCGCGACGAGCCCGGCGATGAAGCCGATGAGGATGATCCAGATGAGGTGCATGGCTCGCCCTCAGGCCGGGATGCGCAGCAACTGGCCGGGGTAGATCTTGTCGGGGTTGCCGAGCATCGGCTTGTTGGCCTCGAAAATCTTCATGTACTGGTTGGCGTTGCCGTAGTAGGTCTTGGAGATGGCCGACAGGGTGTCGCCCTTCACCACGGTGTGGAACTTCGATTCGTCGGCCGGCGCACCCACCGTCATCTGGTCATTCACCTTGGCCACGCCCGAGACATTGCCGCAGCACAGCACGATCTTCTCTTTGGTGGCCTGGTCGTCGGCAGCGCCCGACACGGTCACGGTGCCGGTGGCCCCGTCAACCACCACGCTCAGCCCGGTGGCGCTGAGGTTTTGCGTGACGATGTAGCCCACGATCGCCTGGGCCGCCTTCTCATTCGCTGCCACCGAGGCCGCCTTCAGCGCATCGTTGTCGGGTGCGGCCTCTGCCTTCTGCGCAGCGGCTTCCGTCTCCTTGTGCCCGAACAGTTTTTCGCCGGCGTCCTTGAAAAAACTCACGATGCTCATGTGTGCTCTCCTGTGGGGTTGAGGGGGTCGATCGGCCGCATCATGCACCCGTTGCCCGCATCGCATGTGACGATCGTCCGACACCGTGCTGAACCGAGCGTGACGGGATGCGGTCCATGCACCTTCAAGACCCGGCAGAATCGCCTGACCAACACCGACGACCGGACTTCCATGATCACTGCCGACCAATTCAACCAACGTGGCGCCAACAACCTGCCGGGGCATCTGGGCATCGTCATCAAGAAAGTCAGCAGCACCGAGATCCGATCGGAAATGCCGGTGACGCAGTTCCTGATGGCGCCCAACGGCTTTCTGCATGCCGGCAGCGTCGTCACGCTGGCCGACACCTCGGCGGGTTATGGCTGCATCGCCAGCTTGCCCGACGGCGCCATCGGCTTCACCACCATCGAGCTCAAATCCAACCACCTCGGCACGGCCCGCGAGGGCACGGTCGAATGCACCGCCACGCCCGTGCACCTGGGCAAGACGACGCAGGTCTGGGACTCGGTCGTCACCCACCGCGAGACCGGCAAGACCATTGCGCTCTTTCGCTGCACGCAGCTGATTCTTTACCCCAAGCAAGGAAGCTGAGCACGCCGACGCTCCCGCAAGCAGAACGCCACCGCCCCTGATGCCCGCAACTTTCCGATGACGACCCCCAGCACCTCCCGAACCCTTGGCCTCGACACCCTGCGTGCACTCGCGATCACGCTGGTCTTCATGTACCACTACATGGTGTTCGTGAGCGGCACACCGACCTTCGGCTGGCTCAGCACGGTGGGCTGGGTCGGGGTCGACCTCTTCTTCGTGCTGAGCGGCTACCTCATCGCCAACCAGCTGTTCGCCGGCATGGCACGCGGCGAGACGTTGTCGCTGAAGGCGTTCTACGCCCGCCGCGGCCTGCGCACCTGGCCGGCCTTCTGGGTGGTGCTGGCGGCGTACTTCCTGTTCCCCGCGGTGATGGGTGGCAAGACGCCGCCGCCGCTGTGGCGCTTTCTCAGCTTCACGCAGAACATCGGCCTGCAACCGGGCACCGCCTTCTCGCATGCGTGGTCGCTGTGCATCGAAGAGCAGTTCTACCTGCTGCTGCCGGCAGCCTTGCTGCTGGCGAGCCGCGTCAGCTCGCGCCGCGCCCACGCCTGGGCGGCTTTCGTCGGCCTGATGCTGGCCGGCATGGCCACCCGCGCCGTGCTGTGGTCGCTCTACGGCCGGGAAGACTCCGGGCAGATCGAACACTACTACCCGAACGTCTACTACGGCACCCTGTGCCGCATCGACGAATTCCTGCCCGGCGTTGCGGTGGCGTTCTTCAAGAACTTCCACCCGCGCACCTGGCAACGCACCATGCAGCATGGCCAGGCGCTGCTGGCAGCGGGGCTCGCGGCCACCGTGCTGATGCTCGTCGGCGTCTACCACTTCTATTACATCGACGGTTACGGCTATGGCTTCTTCATGTCGGCATTCGGCTACTCGCTGGTCGCGGTGGCGTTCTCGCTGCTGGTCATGGCGGCGCTGAGCCCGAACTCGTGGCTGCATGTGCTGAAGATTCCCGGTGCGCAACGGCTGGCCGTGTGGTCTTACTCGATCTATCTCACGCACAAGGCGGTGGGTGTGATCGTCAAGAACTACGCGAAGCCGCTCGAATTGCCACCCAGCGTACTGCTGCTGGCCACGACCGTGCTGTCGGTGCTGGTGGGCGCCTTGCTGTACCGCTGGGTCGAGGCTCCCTTCATGGCCTTGCGGGACCGCTGGTTCCCGAGCACCTTCGGGGCGACGCACTTGCCGGCGGCCCAACCCCTCGCCCGATGAATCGTTTGATCACACTGACGCTCTGCCTCATCGCCCTCGCCTATGCCGCCGCCTGCGGCGCCTTGTTCGTCTTCCAGCGTTCCTTCATCTACTATCCGCAGGCGCAGAGCGTTGACACACCGCTGATCCGCGTGCCGAACAGCAGCGACGGCGTCACCGTGCAAGCCAGCGTGCGCGAGCATGCGGGCCCCCAGGCCGTCGTCTACTTCGGCGGCAATGCCGAAGACGTCTCGCAAGACCTGCAACCGCTGGGCGAGGCGTTTCCCGACCATGCGCTCTACCTGCTTCACTACCGCAGCTTCGGCCGCAGCGGTGGCAGCCCGACGGAAGAGGCCATCCAGCGCGATGCGCTCGCGCTGTTCGATCTGGCGCACCAGAAGCATGGCAACGTGGTCGTGATCGGCCGCAGCCTGGGATCGGGCGTCGCCGTGCGGCTGGCGAGCCAGCGCCCGGTGTCACGCTTGGTGCTCGTCACCCCCTACGACAGCCTGCAGGAGCTGGCCGTTCGGCAGTTCCCGTACTTTCCGGTCCGCTGGCTGATCACCGACAAGTTCGAGTCGTGGAAGTACGTCGCGCAGGTCAAGGCACCGGCGCATCTCATCATGGCCGAGCACGACGAGGTGATTCCGCGTGCCAGCACCGAGCAACTCTTCTCGCGCTTTGCAAAGGGCACCGCCACGCTGAGCGTGATCCCCGGCGTGTCGCACAACACCGTGATGCAACACCCCGGCTACCTGCGGCTGATGAGCAGCACGCCATGAGCGACAAGCCCGTCACCACCCGACGCATTGAAGCCACCTTCTGCGGAGAACCGCCATGCGCAACATCGACGAACACACCATCACGCCCGCCGTCATCGCGCGGCTGGCCGACTCTTCCAACCCGCGCTTCAGGCAGATCATGGCGTCGCTGGTGGCGCACCTGCACGATTTCGCACGCGAGGTGAAGCTGACAGAAGAAGAATGGCTGCAAGGCGTCCAGTTCCTCACCGCGACTGGACAGATGTGCGACGCCAAGCGGCAAGAATTCATCCTGCTGTCCGACACCTTGGGCCTGTCGATGTTGGTGGTGGCGATGAACCAGGCCAAACCCTCCGGCGCGACCGAGGCCACGGTGTTCGGGCCGTTCCATTTGGACGACACGCCGGCGGTGGCGCCAGGCACCGACATCGCGCAAGGTGCACCCGGTGTGCCCTTGTTCGTCGAGGTGCATGTCCAAGGCCTCGACGGCCAAGCGATTGCCGACGCCGAGATCGACGTCTGGCAAGCCGACGACGACGGCCTGTACGACGTGCAGCGGCCCGAACTCGGCGACACGAAACGAGCTCGCGGCGTCCTGCGCACCGATGCCGAAGGCACGGTTCGCTTTCGCACCGTTGCGCCCACGGCCTACCCGGTTCCCACCGACGGGCCGGTCGGCAAGATGCTGCTGGCCAGCGGGCGCCACCCGTGGCGGCCGGCTCACATCCACTTCATGATCAAGGCGCCCGGCCACCAAACACTGGTGACGCACATCTTTCGCGACGCCGACCCCTACCTCGACTCCGACGTGGTGTTCGGCGTGCGCTCTTCGCTGATCGGCGACTACGCCCGGCACGAGCCCGGCACCGCACCCGACGGGTCGGTGATGCAGCAGGCCTACTACACGCTCTCGCAGGTGTTCTTGCTCGCGAAGGAATAGGCGGCACAGGCCGAGCGAGTCGGCCCGGATGCGACGAGCCCACAGCCCAGCGAAAGTGCTGATGCGCCCGCGCATCCTGAATTCAAGCTGAAACAGGCCTTCGTTTCACGAACAACACCGCGCTGCAGCATTCGAATGCAGTGCAGCAACGTGCACTCATGCACGACATCTGCAGGCCGCACGCGATGCGACCGTCGTAGATTGCTCACACGCTCGACGGTTGCAGAAAAGACGACTCGCCCAGGCGCTGCTTGTTTGCCGTGTGCCGAGCCCGACCGACCCGATGACATGCTTGCGCAGACCGCACGGACCCTGATCCGGTTGCTCCCCGAGCCGGTGGCGATCGCACTCAACCACGAACTCACCTGCCATCCGTGGCGGGTGCAGGTATCGCCGGCCGAACAGCACGCAATCGACTGTGCACAGCAACTGCACTACGGCCCGGCCGGCAGGAACGTCGCATGGTCCTGGGGGCGCGGGCCGCTGGTGATCCTGGTGCATGGCTGGGGCGGGCGCGCTGCGCAGTTCGGCCCGCTCGCGATGCACATTGCAGCACTCGGTTTTCGCGCGGTGGCGATCGACATCACGGGGCATGGTGCGTCCGCACGTCACCACACCGCCTGGCCGTATTTCTTCAACGACCTCGCGGCGCTGGCGCGCAGCCTGAACGAAGCGGTCCACGCCTATGTCGGACATTCAGTGGGTGGCCTCGCGATGATGGCGACCCGCGGCATCAGCGGCATTCGTGCGGCACGCTACGTCTGCATCTGCTCGCCTTCGTTCCCGGCGAGCCGGATCGAGATCCTGCAGCGGCGGCTCATGCCCTCCGACGCCGGCATGGCGCGCTACAAGGCGTTTCTCGCCGAGCAGTTCGCCGCGCGGTCATGGGGCGAGCTCGAGGCCGGGTCGGCGTATGCCGGCGCGGGTGCAGAAACGCTGCTGGTCTACGACATGCAGGACCGCTTCGTGTCGCACCACGAAGGCGACAAGATCCACGCGCGCTATGGCAACACGCAGCTGGTGAAGATCCAGGCGCACGGGCACAACCGCATCCTCGTGAACGGCCAGCTGATGCAGACGGTGGGCGCTTTCCTGCAGGCTGGCGGAGGTGGTTTGCCAGCGGCGCTTCAGCCGAGCGTGTCGGCCCAGATGTTGCGCGCCCACGCCGCCGCATAGGCGGCCTCGGCCTCGTTGCGCTGCGCCGAGACGCCGCCCGAGCCGGCCACGGTCTTGAAGGTTTTCTCGGCCGCCACGTACTCGTGGACGCTTGCCACGTGGATGGCCTCGGTGTCGTCGACGTAGCTGTAGCAGGTGTTGGTCAGCACCGGGTGCGCGTTGACCTCTTGCCCGGTAAGCTGCGCGACGATGGCCGCGGCCGCCACCTTGCCGTGTGCGTTCGCCATGTGCCCGCTCTTGGGCATGGCTGGCGCGCTCTGGATCGAGTCGCCGAGCACGTGCACGTCTTTCGCGACGGTCGATTCGAAGTCGAGGTAGTTCACGCCGCACCAGCGGCCACCCGCATTGGCGAGCCCAGTCTTCACCGCCAGCGTGCCGGCACGCATCGGCGGCAGCACGTTGAGCACGTCGGCGCGCACGTCTTCTTGCACCTCGATGCGCAGCTTGCCCGCCGCCGCGTCAACCCCGGTCACCTTGTGCAGCGGCCGGTACTCGAGCATGCCGGGGTAGAGCTCGGCCCAGGCCTTCTTGAACAGGCCGGGCTTGGAGGTGACGTCGGGGTTGGCGTCGAGGATCAACACCTTCGAGCGCGGCTTGGTCCGCTTGAAATAGGCCGCGATCACGCTGGCGCGCTCGTAGGGGCCGGGTGGGCAGCGGTAGGGCGCTTCCGGCACGGTGATGGCGAACACTCCGCCATCGGCCATGCCCTCGAGCTGGCGGCGAAGCGCCAGCGTCTCGGCCCCGGCCTTCCAGGCCTGCAGCACCTGGCCCGACGCTTGTGCAGCGCGCAGGCCCTGCACCTCGTCGAACATCAGCTCGGCGCCGGGCGAGAGCACCAGCTTGTCGTAGCGGATGGTCGCGCCCGAGGCGAGCGTCACCACTTTCTTGTCGGCATCGATGCTGGCCGCTTCATCGCGCACCCACTTCACGCCGTGGCGTGACACCAGCGTGTCGTAACTCACTGTGATGTCGGCCAGCGTGCGCGTGCCGGCCAGCACCAGGTTCGACACCGGGCACGACACGAAGCTCGCCTGCGGCTCGATCAACACCACGTCGATCTGGTGGTCCGACCACATGCGCACGTACTTGGCGGCTGTCGCGCCACCAAAGCCGCCGCCGATCACGACCACCTTTGCACTCGTTGGCACGGCCGGTGAGGTGGCGCAGGCGCCGAGGGTGAGCAAGGTGCTACCGGCCAAGCCAGCCTGAATCAATTCACGACGCTTCATCGCACGCTCCTCATTTCTGCGCCGCGAAGTACGCGGCCAATTGATCGATCTGCGCGGGCGTGTAGCCCTTGGCGATCTGGTGCATCACGGTGGCGGGGCGGGTGCCGTCTTTGAAGGCAGCGAGCTGCGCGGCGAGGTAGTCCTTGTCTCTGCCTCTGAGTCCGATGAGGCCGGCGCCTGCTTCGGCGTTGCCGTCGGTGCCGTGGCAGGCGGCGCAGGTGGCGGCCAGTGAGCGCACTTGCAACGAAGAGGTGGCTTGTGTTTGCGCGTGGGCGCTGAGGGCGGTGCAGCAGATGAGTACGCTCAATGCTCGGCGCGTGCTCGGGGGCAGCGAGGTCATGGGGTCTCCTGTTTCCTGTTGTTCGAACGGCGGCATCTTGCGCCTGATCTGAGGATTTGTCTGGGGGGTGGGTTGTGGGTGGGTGGGCCGTTCGGGCTGAGGTATCGAAGCCTCGCTTTGTTGTTGCTCTTGTTCACTGCGTGAGGCTGTTGCCGGGATATGCCCCCGGCGGGGCAGTAACTTTCTTTCGCTTCCCCGAAAGAAAGTCACCAAAGAAAGGGGGACCCGACGGAGGCGGTCCGGCTCGGGCCGGACTGCTCTGCGGTGCTCGGTGTTTGGGGCCCGCGCCAAACTCACTTCGTTCGCTGCGCTCACTGCGTTCAGACAAACGGCGCGAAGTCAGTTGACGAAGCGCGCTTGCGCGCGCGGCCCCAAACCCCTGTGCTCCTCGACGCCTCCCACGGGGCCCAAGAGCAATGCGTCGTTCGGCTTCGCCGAACATTCCATCCACGCCTCACTTCGTATCGGCACAGTCAGCGGCGATGCGCAGCGAGCCGAGTGGTGGGGTACGTTGAACAGGTGTTCCGTGGTCCGATGTAGAGCGTTGGCGACAAGTCGCGGAAGGAAGCAACCGAAGCGGTACAGCAAAGTGGAAAGCGTCTTTGCTTTGGTTACTTTCATTTGACGCGACAAATGAAAGTGACACGCCCGCCGGGGCGGATTCCCGGCGCACCCGCTGGTAGGCAGGAGAATCAAATACGCAAAGCGGCAAAGGCAAAGCAGAGGCAACGCCAGAACCAATCAACCCCCATCCCCATCAGGGTCTTCAATCCCCCCGACCATCCATGTCGCATGCTCCCGGCCTACCCACGAGCAAGCCCACCGACACGACAACCAGGAGCCACTCCCCCATGGCCATCACCTTGAACGTCAACGGCAAACGCCACCAGGTCGACGCTGAACCCGAAACGCCTTTGCTGTGGGTGCTGCGCGAACAGCTCGGCCTCACCGGCACCAAGTACGGTTGTGGCGTCGCGCAATGCGGTGCCTGCACCGTGCACCTCGACGGCGAGCCCACACGCAGCTGTGTGCGCCCGGCCTCGACGATCGAGGCCAAGCAGAAGATCGTCACCATCGAAGGCTTGTCGCCCAAGGGCACGCACCCGATCCAGAAGGCCTGGGCCGCATTGGACGTGCCACAGTGCGGCTACTGCCAGTCGGGAATGATCATGGCGGCGAGCGCGCTGCTGAAGGCCAAGCCGAACCCGACCGATGCCGACATCGACGAGGCGATGACCAACATCTGCCGCTGCGGCACCTACAACCGCGTGCGTGCCGCCATCAAGATGGCCGCGCAAGGCGGCACGGCCAAGCAGGCGGGTATCGACATCCAGCACATCGGTGGAGGTGTCGCATGAACACGCCGACACTCGACATCTCTCGTCGCGGCTTTCTCGGCGGTGCAGCAGCAGGCGGGCTGGTCGTGGCCTTTCACATTCCGTTTGCAAGCGTTGCCGAAGCGGCCGAAGCCGCGGCCACACCCGAGATCAACGCCTGGGTCGTCGTGAAGCCCGACGACACCGTGATCATCCGCATCGCGAGATCCGAGATGGGGCAGGGTTCGCTCACCGGCCTCGCACAACTGGTGGCCGAGGAGCTCGACTGCAACTGGGCCAAGGTGACCACCGAGTACCCCACGCCGGGGCAGAACCTCGCGCGCAAACGGGCCTGGGGCAACTTCTCGACCGGTGGCAGCCGCGGCATCCGCGAGTCGCACGAGTACGTGCGCAAGGGCGGCGCCACGGCGCGCGTGATGCTCGTGCAGGCCGCGGCTGATCAATGGAAAGTGCCAGCCTCCGAATGCAGTGCCGCGGCCAGCGTGATCACGCACACGCCGACCGGTCGCAAGACGAGCTACGGCAAGGTGGCGCTGGCCGCCGGCAAGCTCACGCCGCCCGCCGAGGTGGCGCTGAAGGACCCGAAGGACTGGAAGCTCGCCGGCAAACCGCTGGCCCGGCTGGACACGCTCGACAAACTCACCGGCAAGCAGGTCTACGGCTCCGACCTCAAGATGCCCGGCCTGCTCAACGCGGCCATCCGCGATTGCCCTGTGTTCGGCGGCAAGCTGAAGAGCTTCGACGAAGCGGGGGCGATGAAGCGCCCCGGCGTGAAGAAGGTGCTGCGCGTGGGCGACAGCGCGGTGGCCGTGGTGGCCGACACCTGGTGGCATGCCAAGAGCGCACTCGAAGCGATGGCGGTCGAGTGGGACGAAGGCCCCAACGCGCAGGTCAGCAGCGCGAGCATTGCCGAGATCCTCAAGGCTGGGCTCGATGCGCCCGAGGCGGTGGTGGGCAACAGCAATGGCGATGTACGCGCCGCGCTTGCGTCGGCCGCGCGCAAGGTCGAGGCGGTCTACTCCTACCCGTTCCAGAACCACGCGACGATGGAGACGATGAACGCGACGGTGCGCTACACACCCGAGCGTTGCGAGGTGTGGACGCCGACGCAGAACGGCGAGGCCGCGCTCGCTGCCACCTCCGAGGCCTCAGGCCTGCCGCCCGAGAAATGCGAGGTCTACAAGCTGCTGCTCGGCGGCGGCTTCGGCCGGCGCGGTGCCGTGCACGACTGGGTGCACCAGGCGGTGCAGATTGCCAAGCAGATGCCGGGCACGCCGGTCAAGCTGATCTGGTCGCGCGAAGAAGACATGACGCACGGCCGCTACCACCCGGTCACGCAATGCAAGCTGACGGCCGGGCTCGACGAGCAAGGCAACCTCACCGCACTGCACATGCGCATCTCGGGTCAGTCGATCCTGGCGGGCGTGTTCCCGCAGATGATCAAGGACGGTAAGGACCCGGTGGTCTTTCAGGGCCTCAACGCGCCGGGGCCTGAGGCATCGATCGGCTACACCGTGCCCCACCTGCTGATCGACCATGCGATGCGCAACCCGCATGTGCCGCCTGGTTTTTGGCGCGGGGTGAACCTGAACCAGAACGCGCTCTACCTCGAATGCTTCATGGACGAACTGGCGCACGCCACGAACCAGGACCCGCTCACCTTTCGCCGCAAGCTGATGGACAAGAGCCCCAAGCACCTGGGCGTGCTCAATGCCGTGGCCGAGCGCGTGGGCTGGGACAAGCCGCCTCCCGCCGGCGTGTACCGTGGCCTGGCGCAGACCATGGGCTTCGGCAGCTATGTGGCCGCCTGCGCTGAAGTGTCGGTCGACGCCGAGGGCAAACTCAAGGTGCACCGCATCGTGGCTGCCACCGACAGCGGCCATGCCGTCAACCCGCAGCAGATCCAGGCGCAGGTGGAAGGCTCGTTCGTCTATGGTCTGTCGGCCGCGCTGTTCGGCGGCTGCACGGTCAAAGACGGCCGCATCGAGCAGCAGAACTTCGACACCTACCCGGTCGTGCACATGGAAGACATGCCCAAGGTCGAGACCATCGTGATGCCCTCGGGCGGCTTCTGGGGCGGCGTGGGCGAACCCACCATCGCGGTGGCTGCACCGGCGGTGATGAACGCCATCTTCGCGGCCACGGGAAAACGCATTCGCGACATGCCGCTGAAGAACCACAGCCTGAAGAAGGCCTGAGAGCCTGTGAGCAAATCCGGCACCCCCGCTCGAGCGCGCCGGATTCATTCACAGGCTCTGATGCGCCGCGCTGCCGCCCTGCTGGCCTTCGCAGCATGTGCGGCGCATGCGCAGACGGAGCTGAAGATCGTCGGCGACGCGATCCCCGAGCCGCTCACAGCCAGTGCAGGCGATGCAGTGCGCGGCCGCGAAATCGTCGCCAGCCGGCAGACGGGGCTGTGCCTGCTGTGCCACACCGGCCCCATTCCCGAAGACCGCTTCCAGGGCAACCTGGCGCCTGATCTGCAAGGCGCCGGCTCTCGCTGGTCGGCTGGGCAGTTGCGACTGCGCATTGCCGATGCGCGCCGGCTCAATGCGCAAACCATCATGCCGGCCTACCATCGCAGCAGTGGCCTGCAACGCGTGGGCCCGGCCTGGCGCGGCAAGAACCTTTTGAACGCTCAACAGGTCGAAGACGTGGTGGCCTATCTGTCGACGTTGAAATGACCCTCTGATGCAACGAAGAGAACTCCTGCAACTGGGCGTGGCCCTCGGCACCGTCATCGCCGTGCCGGCGGTGCGCGCCACCTCGTCCGAGATGCAGGACGCCATCCGCGGCTATGCCAACGGTGCGCCGGTGAAGCCAGGCAAGGTGAAGCTCGACGTGCCACCGCTGGTCGAGAACGGCAATGCGGTGCCGATCACCGTCAGCGTGGACAGCCCGATGAGCGCCACCGAGCATGTGACCGGCATCGCCGTTTTCAACGACCGCAACCCGCAGCGCGACGTGGTGCGTTTCACGCTCGGCCCGCGCTCGGGCAAGGCACGGGTGTCCACGCGCATCCGCCTGGCCACCTCGCAGCAGCTGGTGGCGGTGGCGCGCATGAGTGATGGCAGCTACTGGTCGCACAGCGTGGACGTGCTGGTGACGCTCGCGGCGTGTCTTGAGTGAGGTGACATTGGCACGCACCCTCCTCACCGTCCCACCCACCGCCAAGCGCGGCGAGGTCATCGAACTGCGCACGCTGATCGCGCACATCATGGAAACCGGCTTCCGCCCCGATGCCAATGGCCAGGTGAAGCCGCGCGACCTGATCAACCGCTTCAGCTGCCGCTTCAACGGCGAGCTGGTGTGCAGCGCCGAGCTCTACCCCGCGGTGGCGGCCAACCCGTATTTCTCGTTCACGATGCTCGCGACCGAAAGCGGCACGCTGAGCTTCAGCTGGGAAGGTGACAACGGCTTCTCCCAAAGCGAGAGCGCGGTGCTCACCGTCACATGAAACGCTGGGCCGCGGCCATCGCGATGGTGGCGGTCTGCCTGAACGCCACCGCCCAGCCACCGGACCCACGCCGCTCCGGCTTCGATGACATGAGCCCGCAGACGCAGGCCATGCAACGCGACGACATGCAGAACCCCGCCATGCTGACGGTGCAAGACGGTGCCGCGCTGTGGGAGCGCGCGCCGAGCGCATCGGCCAAGGCCTGCGCGGGCTGCCATGGTGCGGCAGCCAAATCGATGCGCGGCGTGGCAGCGCGCTACCCCGCGTTCGACAAATCGCTCAAGCGGCCGATCGACCTCGCGCAGCGCATCAACCTGTGCCGTGAGCGCCACCAGCAGAGCACACCGTTCGCCGCAGAAAGCCCGGAGCTGCTGGCCGTCGAAAGCTACGTCGCACTCCAATCACGCGGTATGCCCGTCACGCCGCCCACCGACCCGAAGCTGCGCGCCGCGCGCGCCCGCGGCGAAGCGCTGTACCGGCAACGCATCGGTCAGCTCGACCTGTCGTGCGCGCAGTGCCACGACGAGCGCGCAGGCGGCCGGCTCGGCGGCAGCCTGATCCCGCAGGGGCATGCGAATGGCTACCCGCTCTATCGCCTCGAATGGCAGGCGCTCGGCTCGCTACAACGCCGCCTGCGCAACTGCATGACCGGCGTGCGCGCCGAAGCGCTGGCCTACGGCTCACCCGAGATCGTCGAACTGGCGCTGTACCTCGCCTGGCGTGACCGCGGCATGAAGCTGGAAGCGCCTGCCGTGCGGCCTTGAGTTCGACTACGCGTACGCGTTCGGGTAGCGGTCGACCGTGAGGCCGCTCATGTCGATGCCCGGCGTGCGGCCCGAGATGATGTCGGCCATCACGCGGCCGGTGCCGGCGGCCATGGTCCAGCCCAGCGTGCCGTGGCCGGTGGCGAGGTAGAGGTTGGGCAGGCGCGTGGCACCGACGACCGGTGTGCCGTCGGGTGTCATCGGCCGCAGGCCGCACCAGAATTCGGCGCGAGAGACGTCACCGCCGCGTGGGAAGAGGTCGGTCACCACATGCTCCAGCGTCTGGCGGCGCGCGTCGTGTAGCTTCAGCGTGTAGCCGGCGAGTTCGGCCGTGCCGCCGACGCGGATGCGGTCGCCCAGGCGCGTCACCGCGACCTTGTGCGTCTCGTCCATCACCGTGGACTCCGGCGAGCCGCTCGCATCGGTGATCGGCACGGTGATCGAGTAGCCCTTGACGGGGTACACCGGGATGCGGATGCCGATACCTTTCAGCAGCAGCGGCGAGTAGCTGCCGAGCGCGACGAGATAGGCGTCGGCCTTCAGCAGGCCGGCATCGGTGAGCACGCCTTCGATGCGCCCGCTCGCGGTCTGCAGCTGCTGGATGTGCGTGCCGTAGCGAAACTGCACACCGCGCTGCGCCGCCAGCGCGGCCAGGTTTTGCGTGAACTTGAAGCAGTCGCCGGTTTCGTCGCCGGGCAACAGCAGGCCGCCGACGAACTTGTCGCGCACCTGCGCGAGCGCGGGCTCGTGGCGGATGCAGCCGTCGCGGTCGAGCAGCTCGAAGCCGACGCCATAGCGTTTCAGGATGGCGATGTCGGCCGCCGTGCCGTCGAGCTGCGCCTGCGTGCGAAAGAGCTGCAGCGTGCCTTGCATGCGCTCGTCGTAGCGGATGCCGGTCTGCGCGCGCAGCTCCTTCAGGCAGTCGCGGCTGTACTCGGCCAGCCGCACCATGCGGCTCTTGTTGACCTCGTAGCGCGCGCTGGTGCAGTTGCGCAGCATGGCGAGGCCCCAGCGCACGAGGTTCATGTCGAGGTTGGGGCGGATCACCAGCGGGCGGTGATGCATCAGCAGCCATTTCACCGCCTTGATCGGTACGCCCGGTCCGGCCCATGGCGCCGAGTAGCCAGGCGACACCTCGCCGGCATTGCCATAGCTGGTTTCCAGCGCCGCCGCGGGCTGACGGTCGACGACAGTCACCTCATGGCCGGCCAGCGCCAGCTGATACGCAGACGCGACGCCGATCACGCCGCTGCCCAAGACCAACACCTTCATGTGCGAACCCTCTTGTTGTGAAGCGCCCGTGCGGCGACTGATGCGCATTCTCCATGCAAGCAAGGTGTGCGCCGTCCGGCATTCGCCAAGCCGACAAGTTGCGCATCAAGGGCCAGCGCTCGCTGCAGAAACTCGCGCACCTCGGCCGCGCATTCCTGAATCGAAGATTGCGTTGCCGAACGCGGCTTGGGCGCTGTCCTACGCAGGCACCGGCGCAGCGCCGACAGTCGCCTGCGGCCTCTGTCGCCAACATGGGCAGTTCGCCCACCCGGCGCCAGGAGCTTCTCGATGGCCAGCACAGCACCCCCTTTTTCGCCCCCCGTTTCATCTGGCGTCGCGCACGCGTGCGTCATCGCCCTGTTGCTGATGGGTCTTGCGCTGGCAGCAGGCGGTGGCTGGCTGGTCTCGCTCGGCGGCAGCGCGTACTACCTCGTCGCGGCGCTGGGCAGCTGGGTCACCGCCGCGCTGCTGTGGCAGCGGCGGCCTGCGGCCTGGTGGGTCTACACGCTGCTGCTGGCCGGCACGCTGGCGTGGGCGCTGTGGGAAGCAGGGTTGAACTGGTGGCCGCTGGCCGTGCGGCTCGACGTGTGGTTCGTGCTCGGCCTGGTGTTGCTGCTGCCTTCGGTGGCTCGCTGGCTCGGTGGCAGCTCGGCGCGCCGACCGGGCCGCGTTGCACTCGGTGCGATGCTGGGCCTGTACGCGGTGGTCGCGCTGGCCACGGTGTGGAAAGACCCGACGACGGTGGAGGGCGCGTTGCCCACAGCGTCAGCCGGTCCGCTGTCGGCGCTGAGCGCCGCCATGCCACCGGGCGAATGGCAGGCCTACGGCCGCACCGGTGAGGGCCAACGCTATTCACCGCTGAACCAGATCACGCCCGCCAACGTGAGCAACTTGAAACTGGCGTGGACCTTCCAGACCGGCGACTTGCGCGGGCGCGATGGCGACCCGGTCGAGACCACCTATGAAGTGACGCCGCTCAAGATCGGCAACCGCCTGTTCCTGTGCACGCCGCATCAGTCGGTGATCGCGCTCGATGCGACCACCGGCGCGCAGCTGTGGCGCTACGACTCGCAGATCCGAGGCCAGCTCGCGCTGCAGCACCTGACCTGCCGCGGACTGTCGTACCAGCCGCCCGCCGGTACCGACGCAGGGGCTGCAACTGCAGCGGCCTCGGCGGCCAGCGCAGCCCCACCCGCCACCGCCAACGCCTCACCCGACTGCGCGGCCAAGCTCTTCATGCCGACCGCAGACGCACGGCTCATCGCGCTGAACCCCGACACCGGCACCGTGTGCAAGAGCTTCGGCGGCGGCAAGGGCGAGATCGACCTGTCGGCCCACATGCCCAACCTGATGCCGGGCTCGTATTACTCGACCTCGCCGGTGGTCGTCACGCGCCAGTACGTGATCGTCGGCGGCACCGTGCTCGACAACGCGTCGACCAAGGAACAGTCGGGCGTGATCCGCGCATTCGACATCAACACCGGCGAACTGGTGTGGAACTGGGACTCGGCCAACCCGGAGGCCACCGCGCCCATCGCTGCCGGGCAGACCTACACGGCAAACTCGCCGAACAGCTGGTCGATCTCGAGCGTGGACGAAGCGCTGGGCCTGGTCTACGTGCCGATGGGCAACCAGCCGCCCGACCAGTGGGGTGGCAAGCGCACGCCGGCCGTCGAGCAGCATTCGTCTTCGGTGGTGGCGCTCGACATCGCCACCGGCAAGGCGCGCTGGGTGTTCCAAACGGTGCACCACGACCTGTGGGACTACGACGTGCCGGCGCAGCCCAGCCTGGTCGACCTGAACATCGGCGGCAGCACCGTGCCCGCGCTCGTGCAGCCCACCAAGCAGGGCGAACTCTTCGTGCTCGACCGGCGCACCGGCAAGCCGCTGCTGCCGGTGACCGAACACCCTGCACCGCAGGGCGCCGCCGAAGGCGACCACACGGCTGCCACGCAGCCCAAGTCGGCCCTCTCGTATGAACCACCGAAGCTCGAAGGCCGCGACATGTGGGGTGCGACGCCATTCGACCAGCTCTACTGCCGCATCGCCTTCCATCGCCTGCGCTACGAAGGGCGTTTCACGCCGCCGTCGACGCAGGGCTCGCTGATCTACCCCGGCAACTTCGGCGTCTTCAACTGGGGCAGCGTGGCAGTCGACCCGGTACGGCAGATTGCCTTCACGACGCCGACCTACCTCGCCTTCACGTCGACCTTGGTGCCGCGCCCGAACGACAGCGAGTTGATGGTGCAAGACCAAGGCCAGCCCAAGGGGCCGCTGCCCGCGCTGAACGAAAACTTCGGCGCGCCCTTCGCGGCGAAGATGGGCGCCTTCATTTCACCGCTGGGCATACCGTGCCAGGCCCCGCCCTGGGGCTACGTGGCCGGTGCCGACCTGCGCACCGGCCAGATTGCCTGGAAGCACCGCAACGGCACGGTGCGCGACCTCTCGCCACTGCCGTTGCCGTTCAAGATGGGCGTGCCCAACATCGGCGGGCCCATGCTGACTGCCGGCGGCGTGGCCTTTTTGTCGGGCTCGCTCGACAACTACGTGCGTGCCTATGACGTGACCGACGGCCGCCAGCTCTGGGAAAGCCGCCTGCCCGCGGGCGGCCAGGCCACGCCGATGACCTACACCGGCGCCGATGGCCGCCAGTACCTGCTGGTGGTGGCGGGTGGCCACGGCTCCACCGGCACCAAGCCGGGCGACTACGTGCTCTCGTATGCGTTGCCAGAGAAATGACCCGGCCAACCGCTTGCGACAGATGCCTTTGTCGCAATACCGCAGTAACCTAGGGCACGCCGTCCGACCGGCTGGCGCCCCATCATCGAGGAGACACGCATGATCAAGTCAGGCATCGACCAGAAGGCTTTGGCCGACATGTTCACCAACGCCACCAGCAAGCAGGGCGAGGCGCTGCGCCAGGCGGTGAGCAGCGCGACGCTGAAGGCCTTGCAGAGCCGTGAGATGACGGTGAAGAACATTCAGGGCGTGTTGAAGTCGGTGACGCAGGCCGCGTCGGCCGGGGCCGAGGGCAGCAGCCTGCCGGCGGTCGATGTGGAAGCGCTGCTCGGCAAGGCGATCGCCGGCATGGACTCGGCCCTGCTGCAAGCGGTGGAGGCGCAACGCAAGGCGCTGGAACAGTTCGTCGACCAGGGCGTGAGCACGCAAGAAAAGCAGCTGAAAGGTGCGCTCGGCGACCTGGAGAAGATGGAAGACATGTTCTTCACCACCGTGACCAAGGCCGCACAGACCGCGAGCGATCAGCTGCAAGGCCCGTGGAACCAGGTGCTCGAGAGCATGCAGCTGAAGGGCACCGCCTCCGGCGCGCAAGCCACCGCCACCGTCGAACAGCTGATGGCCTCGGCCCAGCAAGCCAGCCGCGAAGGCCGTGCCGCCGGTGCCAAGGCCGCCGAGGCGCTGATGAAGGGCTACGCCACGCTGGTCAGTGGCGTGTTGATCGGCATGTCCGAAGGCCTGCGGCAAGAGGCTCCCGCCGCCAAGCCGGCCGCCAAGACCTCGCGCAAATGATGGGGGGCGACGCCCTGCCGCGCGCGGCCTTGCTGGTCGTCGATGTGCAACGCGGCGCCTTCGATGGCGCGCGCTGCGAACCCATTTCGGATGTGCAGCGCCTGGTCGACCGCTGTGTCGCGCTGGTGGGTGCAGCACGCGAGGCCACGGTGCCCATCGTCTTCATCCAGCACTGTGCCGAAGCCGGAGATGCTTTCGAAGAAGGCACGCCCCATTGGGAACTGCACGAATCGCTGCAGCCGCTGGTCGGTGACAAGCGGGTGAAGAAGCACGCATCCAGCGCCTTCGAAGGGACCGACCTCGCTGGCCTGCTCGACGGCTTGCGCGCCGAGCAGCTGGTCGTGTGCGGCCTGCAAAGCGAGTTCTGTGTCTTCAACACCAGCCGCTCGGCCCTGGAGAAGGGCTTTGCGCTGATCGTGGCGGAAGACGGGCACAGCACCTGGCCGTCGCAGACCGAAACGGCGAACGCCATCTCGGCACGCATCAACCAGGACTTGCAGAGTCGTGGGGCAGAGTTGCGTTCGACCGCGGACATCGCCCGCTCGTGGCGTGAAGCACGAACCTGAGCCTTCGCCTGCTGCCGCATGACCCGGGCTGAGCCGCCCCGCTTCACGCTGGAGCCGAGAACTGCCGCCCACGCTGAGGCGCTGTTCGCCGTGCTGTGCGAGCCCGCGCTCTACGAGCATCTCGATGAAGACCCCCCGTCGTCGGTCGAGGCCTTGCGGCACAAACTGGCACGCAGCGAATCGCGCAAGTCACCGGACGGCAGCGAGCACTGGCTGAACTGGGTCGTCCGCGACGCGGCCGGGCAGATTGCCGGCTACGTGCAGGCCACCGTCTACCTGAATCTGGAGGCCAACGTCGCCTACGTCATCGGCAGCTCCCATGCGGGCCGCGGCATCGCGAGTGCCGCGGCGGAACAGATGATGGGCATCGTCGCCGCCGAGTTCGGCGTGCACACCTTCCTCATTCGCTCGGAGCGCGGAAACCTGCGCTCGGTGCGGCTCGCGCAGCGCCTCGGCTTCATGGACACGTCTACAGAACAGCAAACTTCAAGAGGCATCATGGTGAGCGAAGTGCTGATGCAACGCGCCGCACGATGATGCCAACCTGAACCTCCAACCCCAGCCCGACCGACCATGACAAACAACCCGTACTCACCACCCAATGCACCCGTCTCCGACATCGACCCGACCGACGTCGAGTACGCCGGCTTCTGGGTCCGCACCGGCGCGGCCTTGATCGACACGGTGCTCATCATCGCGATCAGCTTTCCGCTGCTGTTCGCGTTGTACGGTTGGGCTTACTTTGATGGCCAGAAGACCGGCTTCCTCGCGGGCACCGGCGACTTCGTCATCAGCTGGTTGCTTCCGGCCGTGGCATCGATCGTCTTCTGGCTGTTGCGCCAGGCCACGCCGGGCAAGATGATCGTGTCGGCCCGCGTGGTCGATGCGAGAACCGGCCACACGCTCACCATCGGCCAGTCCATCGGTCGCTACCTCGGCTACTTCGTCTCGATGCTGCCGTTGGGGCTGGGCATCCTGTGGGTCGCGTTCGATCCGCGCAAGCAGGGCTGGCACGACAAGCTGGCCGGCACCGTCGTCATCCGTTCCAAGCGGCCACGGACCCAGGCGGTCTCTTTCGAAAAGGTTTAGCTGTTCACGATCACCAAAGCCCTGCTGCAGCACCAGGAGCACACGAACTCGATGCTGCGCGGATCATCGCCATGGAGGACACACGACATGCCCGACCCCAAAGTGCCCACGCTCTACGAATGGCTTGGCGGCATCGACGCCCTGAACCGCCTGACGACACGCTTCTACGAGCACGTGAACCAGGACGCGCTGCTCGCGCCGGTGTTTGCCCACATGGGTGCCGATCACCCAGCCCACGTGGCCGCGTTCCTGGCCGAGGTGCTGGGCGGCCCGACCGCGTATTCCGAACAGCATGGCGGCCACCCGCACATGATCCAGCAGCACCTCAACCGCCATCTCACGCACGACAAGCGGCGCCGCTGGGTGGCCCTGCTGTTGGAGACGGCCGACGAGCTCGGCCTGCCGGATGACCCGGAGTTCCGCTCGGCCCTGGTCGGCTACCTTGAATGGGGCTCACGCCTTGCCGCCATCAACTCGCAACCGGGCGCCCAGGTCGACGAGCACGCGCCGATGCCCAAATGGGGCTGGGGCGAGGTCAAGGGGCCGTACACCGGCTGAGGTGTGCACCGTACCGTCATCCCGGCGAACGCCGGGATCCACTGCATGATCATCACGGTGTTGTCCAGGCGTCGGGGCTTTGCCATCAATGGATCCCGGCGTTCGCCGGGATGACGCTTCTCGATGTTCTCTGAAGTTTTCTAAAAGTTCATACCCTCTCAGCCGGTCTCTTTCGACAGGGCTTAGCCGGGCCGAACCACTATCGCATCGCTGCGTCGCGAATCTCCCTCGCCACGCCTTGCAAACGGGCGAAGGCGCTGAACCGCGCCTCGTGCAGCGTCGACAAGGCGCCGGTGACCGGCTCGTAGCTGCGGCTGACCCTCGACATCCGCGCCATCGCCGACGACACGTCGTCGAAGAGGCCACCGGCGACGCCGCCGAGCATCGCGGCGCCAAGCAGAACGGGCTCGTCCGCTTCGGTGGCGACAACTTGCTTACCGGTCGTGTCGGCCAGCAGCTGGCGCACGAAATCGCTTCGTCCTGCGCCGCCGCTGATGACCACCCGATCGACCGGTGCGCCGGCCGCGGCCTGCACGTCGATGATCTGACGCAGCCCGTAGCCGATGCCGCACAGGCCCGCGACGTACAGCGCGACCAGGCTGTCCAGGTCGGCATCCATGCCGAGGCCGACGATCACCGCCCTGGCGTGGGGGTCGGCCATCGGCGCGCGGTTGCCGAGAAACTCGGGAACGACGTGCAGGCCATCGGCCAGCCGGGCGGCCTGCGACAGACCACCAGCCGCTTGTGCCGCAAGTGTTGCGAGCATCGTCGGCAACGAATCGCCAGCGCTCTCGGCACGACGGCGGGCCTCGGGAGCCGCGGGGTGCAGCGACAGCAGGCGCTCGATGGCCGCACCGGCCACCGATTGCCCGCCTTCGTTCAGCCACCGGTCCGGCACCATCGCCGAAAAATACGGCCCCCAGACGCCGGGCACGAACACCGGCCGCTCGGTCGTCGTCATCGTGCATGACGAGGTGCCGAACACGTAGGCCAGGCACGACTCCGCGCGGCCCTGTGCGCCCACGCTACCGATGCCGCCGGCATGCGCATCGATCACACCGGTGGCCACCGGTGTCGCGGCCCGCAGCCCGAGCTCTGCGGCGGCTTGGGCCGTGAGCCCGCCATCGAGCCGCGTGCCTGGATCGACCACGCGCTGGCCGATGCGCATGAACTCTTCATCGGCGAGCACGCCGAGGCCGATAGTGCGGAAGTAGCTCGCGTCCCAACGCCGTTCGTGCGCCAGGTAGGTCCACTTGCAGGTCACCGTGCAGGTCGAGCGCGACAGATCGCCGCTCGCGCGCCAGGTCAGGAAGTCGGTGAGGTCGAAGAACTGCCAGGCCGCGGCAAAAACGTCCGGCTTGTTCTCGAGCAGCCACAGCAGCTTCGGTGTTTCCATCTCGGGCGAAATGCGCCCACCGACGTAGCGCAGCACCGGGTGGCCGGTGGCGTTGATGCGCTCGGCCTGGGCGACGGCCCGGTGGTCCATCCAGACGATGATGTTGCGCTCGGCCTGCCCGGACGGGCCGACGGCCAGCGGCTGCCCGCCAGGGCCGAGCACGACGAGTGAACAGGTGGCGTCGAAGCCGATGCCGGCCACCTGCTCCGGCGCCACGGCCGATTGCGCCAGCACGTCTTTCACCACGTGGCAGACCGCGCGCCAGATCTCGCCGCTCGACTGCTCGACGATCGAGCCACTGGCCTGGTACAGCGTGATGTCGTGCTTCGCCGAGGCCAGCATGCGGCCTTCGGAATCGAAGATGCCGGCGCGGGCGCTGCCGGTGCCGACGTCCACACCGATGACGAAGCGTGCGTCGGCCATCGCTGCGGTGGAGGTCGGGGCGGCGTTCATCGGGCGCTCAGTCTCTCAGAGGTCGACGCTGTTGGGCAGGATCACGAGGTCGCGCACCGTCACGTTGCGTGGCCTCGTCAGCATGAAGAGCACCGCGTCGGCGACCTCCTTCGGCTGCATCAGGCTGCCCGACGCGAGCGCCTCGTCCATCTTGGCCTTCGGCCAGTCGTCCAGCAGCGCGGTGACGACCGGCCCCGGTGCGACCGCGCCGACGCGCACGCCGTGCTTGGCGAGCTGGCGCCGCGTCGTGTGGACGAAGGCCTGCACCGCAAACTTCGACGCGGTGTAGATCGGCTCCCACACGACCGGCACGATGCCGGCGATGGAGCTCGTGAAGATGATGTCGCCTGACTTCTGCGCCACCAGATGCGGCAGCACCGCATGCACCGAGCGGAACGCGGCGTTGATGTTCAGGTTCAGCACGCGGTCCCACTCGTCGGGGTCGCCGGCCAGCACCTCGCCGCCGACGTAAGCACCGGCGTTGGCGTGGAAGATGTGCAGGCCCCCGGCCAGCGCCAGGATCTTCGGCAGGATGGCCGAGACCTGCGCTGGCTGCAGCAGGTCGACCGTCAGCGGCAGCGCATTCGGGCCGAGCTCGGCACACAGCCGTGCGAGCCGGTCTTCTGCGCGGTCGATCAGCACCACCTTTGCACCTTCGGCGAGCAGCGCGCGGGCGCACTCCAGCCCGATGCCCGATGCGGCCCCCGTGATCGCGGCCACTTTGTCTTTCATGCGTTCGCTCATGTGTGCTGTTCTCCAGGATTCGATCGGCTACGCGCGACCATGTGTGACGCGGGATTGGCGGGCCAGCGAGTCGACGATCACCGCGATGGCGAGCACCGCGCCGGTGATCATGAAACGCAGCGACGACGACAGGTTCAGCAGCGTCAGCCCACTTGCGATCGACTGGATCACGATGACGCCCAGCACCGCCGAATACGCGCTGCCCCGCCCGCCGAACAGGCTGGTGCCGCCGATCACCGCGGCCGCGATCGCGTTGAGGTTCACGTCGCCGGTGCCGGCCTGCTGGCTGGCCGATGCGAGCCGCGCCGCCGACAACACACCGCCGAGCGCCGCGAGGCTCGCGCACAGCACGAAGGCGCTGGTGTAGACACGGTTGACGTTGATGCCGGCGCGCCGTGCAGCCTCGCGGTTGCCGCCGACCGCGTTCATCGAGCGGCCCCATCGCGTGCGCGTCAGCGCGTAGTCCATCGCCACCGCCAGCGCGAGGAACACGCCGAACATCAGCGGCACGCCGCGGCCGCGGTTCAGGTACGCGACGATGACCTCGAACAGCAGCGTGACGACGACGCAGCGCGTGACGAGGCTACCCACCGTCGCGGCCGAGAGGCGTGCGGCCACGCGGCGCGAGCGCGTGTGCAGGCCGATGGCCAGCATCACCGCGCCCGGCACCAGCGCCAGCAGGTACGAGGCGCCGGCGGGGATCACCATCATCTGCCCGAAGTTCACCATCGGCGAGCCGTACGGCAGGTTGATCGACCCGCTGGTGCCGAGCACGTAGAGCTGCAGCCCGAGGATCGCGAGCAGGCCCGAGAGCGTTGCCACGAAGCTCGGCATGCCGAGCCGGTTGAGCAGCAGCGCATACAGCGCGCCGATCAGCGCGCCGACCCCCACCGCCACGGTGATCGCCGCCAGCAGCGGCCACTCCTGGTTGACCCAGAGCATGCCGACCATCGCCGACGCGAAGCCGCTCATCGAGCCGACCGAGAGGTCGATCTGCCCGACCATCAGCACGCAGACGATGCCGAGCGAGATCACGCCGACCGTCGAGCAGTCGAACAGCAGATTGACCAGGTTGTCGGCCGACAGGAAGACCGGGTTCAGGCCCGTGAAGACGGTCCAGATGATCACCAGCCCCACGAGCACCGGCAGCGACCCCAGATCGCCCGAACGGACGCGGTCGACGAACGCGCCGACGCTGCCGCCGATGGTGGTTGCGTGCTTGACGCGCACGTCGCTGCGGTCGAGCAGCGGCAAGGCCGGCGCAGCCGGTGCGTGGATGCCTTGCATGTCGTGGCTCATCGCGGCACTTTCGTTCATGCCTGCGGCTCGGCCTGGCGCCGGCCGGCGCGCCGCGACACGGCGTTCTCGGTGGCGCCGGTGATGGCGGCCACCAGCTGCTCGTTCGACGAGTCCGGATAGAAGACACCGTTGTTGCGGCCGAGCCGCAGCACGACGATGCGGTCGGCCACCGCGCGCACGTCTTCCATGTTGTGGCTGATCATGATCACCGCGTGGCCGCGGTCGCGCACCCGCTCGATCAGGTTCAGCACCTCGGCGGTCTGCGCGACGCCGAGCGCCGCCGTCGGCTCGTCGAGCATGATCAACTTCGGGTCGAGCAGCAGCGAGCGTGCGATCGCAACCGTCTGGCGCTGCCCACCGGAGAGCGATGCGACCACGTCGCGCACGCTCGGGATGCGGGCCGACAACTCGTTGAGCAGCGTCCAGGCCCGCACCTCCATCGCGACCTCGTCCAGCCGCAGCGGGTTCAGCTCGCGGCCGAGGTAGATGTTCGCGACCACGTCCAGGTTCTCGCACAGCGCGAGGTCCTGGAACACCGTCGCGATGCCGAGGTCGAGCGCCGCGCCGGGGTCGGGCAGCGTGACCGGCTTGCCGTCGAAGTGGATCGTGCCGGCGCTCGGCTGGTGGACGCCAGCGAGCACCTTCACGAGCGTGGACTTGCCCGCGCCGTTGTCACCCACCAGCGCCACCAATGAAGGTTTCGGAGAACTGCAGCACCCGGCCGCGCAGCGGCACCTCGGTGCCCGGCGGCAGGTGGCTGACCCAGTTGTGCGGCAGGTTCGGCCCGGTGAGCACCAGGTTGCCCGGCGCGAAATTGCCGATGAAGTCGCCGACGAAATAGCGCCCGGTCGTCGCGACGACATGGTGCAGCTCGAACTCGGGGTGGAAGTGCCAGCGCACCGTGCGAAACGGATAGCCGTGCTCCCACGCCTTGAACGATTCCGCGCGTCCGATCTGCACAACCTCGAGGTCCGGCTTCATCGGTGTGGCCTCCTGGCCCGGCCGCGGTCTCAGATCCGTGGTCGAGCCACTTGTCTCATGGCACTCTGTGGTGACGCCTGTTGTCCGGCATCTGTTCAACAGAATGTAGAGGGGGCCGTGCCGGGCAGCTACTACATTCCCGGCCGCCGGCTGGTATTTTTTTGACATTTCGTGCGCCGCGAACGACGCGTTTGCGCGGCTCGGCCGGCGGGCTCGCCGCTCAGGCGACGATTTTTTCCACGGGCTCGGGTTCCGCCAGACTGCCGTTCTGCATGGCCGCGAAGAGCGGCTGGCGCTCGGCCAGCTCGGCCGGGGTGCCGACGTCGACGATGCGGCCCGCGACCATGAACGCCACGCGGTCGAAGTGCGCCAGCAGGCTCAAGCGGTGCACCGCCGCCACGATGCACGCGTTGGCGTAGGCGTGGTCCAGCCGCCGGTGGACGAGCTGCTCGGTCAGCGCGTCCAGCGCACTGGTTGGCTCGTCGAGCAGCAGCAGCGAGCTGTCGCGCGCGGCGAGGAAGCCGCGTGCCAAGGCGAGGCGCTGGCGCTGGCCGCCGGAGAAGTTGAAGCCGCGCTCGGACATCGGCGTCTCCAGGCCTATCGGCAGCTCAGTCAGCACGCCATCGAGCCCACTGACGAAGACGGCCTGGTGCAGCGCCGTGTCCGGAGTGTCGGCGCCGAGGGTGATGTTGTCGCGCACGGTCAGCTCGAAGATCTCGGCTTCCTGCGGGATTAGCGTGGACAGCGCACCGAGGTGGCGGTGGCCGAGCTGCGGCAGGCCGTCGACGGCCACGTGGCCGTGCTCGGCCGTGTAGAGGCCGGCCAGCACGCGCAGCAGCGTGCTCTTGCCCGAGCCGCTCGGCCCGACGAGCGCGATGCGTTCGCCGCGCAGCAGGCTCAGGCTCAACTCTTCGACACCCCCACGCTCGGCGCCGGGGTGCTTGAACGTGATGCCTTGCAGGTCGATGCGCTGCCACTGCGGGTCGAGACCGAAGGCCGGCGCCGGTGACTGGGGCGAGTTGCGGATCAGGTCGGCGCTCGCGAAGTCGGTCTGCGTGCGGGCGAGGTTCTGGTAGTTCGACGCCATCGCGCACAGCACCCCGGCCGCCTGCTGGGCGTACTGGTAGATCATGAACAGGCTGCCGATCAGCAGCGCGCCGCCCGCAGCGCCGGCGCCGCTGGTCGACCAGGCGTAGACGATCACCAAGCCCCAGCTCAGGCACGCGGTCAGCAGGTCGACGGCACACCACTTCCACTCGTTCAGCACGATGCTGCGGCGAAGCGGCGCGAACACGGCGACCAGCCGGCTGTCGAGCAGGCGGCGCGTGGCGTCTTGCAGGCGCAGGCTGGCGATCGACGAGATGTTGCCGACGAAGTCGAGCAGGCGCGAAGCGTAGCGGCGCTGCGCCGTGTTCTCGCGCTCGGCCAGGCGCATCAGCGCGCCGTCGAAGCGGACGATCGCCACGGCGATCAGCACGAAGCCGACCACCGCCAGCGAACCCGTCAGCGACGACAGGAGCGCCAGCGCGACCAGCGGACCGGCCACGTTGATGAGGTTTTGCAGGTAGATGAACTGGCTCTCGGTGAAGCCAGAGAGCGCACCGCTGGCCTGGTTGACGCGGTGCTGCAGGTCGCCCGAGTGGTGGCGCTCATGCCAGGTGAGCGGCGCATGCGTCAGCCGTGCGTACAGCGCGTCAGCCACGCTGCGGCGCACACGCAGCGCCACCGAGCGCTCCATCACCCGCGCCGGGCCGTGGACGGCCCACGCGACCATCTGCAGGCCGAGGATGCCGATGATCCAGCGGCCCGCGGCCGCGAGCCCAGCGATGCCGGCGGTCTGGATGCTGTTGATCGCCTGCGCGGCCATCCACGGCATGGCGAGCTTGAGCATCTGCGAGCCGCCGAGCATGGCGAGCGCCGCGGTCATGCGGGCGCGCACGCCGGCAGCGTGCTGCCACACGTGGCGGTAGAGCTGGAAGAGCGGGGTGGCAACGGCGGGGAGAGACGGCTGGGTCATGAAAGTCGGTGAATGCAAACGCGCGTGGACTGTAGGCCGGGCCGTCTCGCGCTCCCAGTCGGGGGCTCGCCAGATCGGACGTCAGAACTTCCCTGACGCGCCCGAACATGAACGCACGAAGCGTTCCGCCGGAACACCGATTGCTGATGCCTGGGTTCACGGCGTCCACGAAGGAGCGAAAAAATGCACAGATCCCGCATCGACATCGCCGGTTTCAGCCTCGCGGCCACGCTGGCTGGCAGCCCCGAAAAACCGGCCCTCGTGCTCCTGCATGGCTGGCCGCATTCGAGCCGGGTCTACGACGCCGTGGTCGACGAACTCGGGCAGCGCCATTTCGTCATCGCGTTCGACCTGCCGGAGATCGGCGACTCACGCGGCTCACCAGCCTCGGGCGAGAAAACGGCGCTGGCCGACGTGGTGCTCCGCGCCGCCGAGCAGGCCGGCGCCCGGAACATCGTCATCGCTGGGTTCGACGTTGGCGGGATGATCGCCTACGCTGCGGCGCGCGACCACGGCCAGCGCGTCGCCGGTGCGGTGGTCATGAACACCGTGATCCCCGGGCTCGACCCGTGGACGGCGGTACTGTCGAACCCGCACATCTGGCACTTCGCCCTCCACGCGATCCCGGAGCTGCCCGAGAAGCTGGTCGGCGGGCACCAGCGCGAGTACTTCGACTACTTCATCAACGCGCTGGTCGGCAACAAGCGCGCGGTGACGAGCGAGCTGCGCGACGAACTGGCCCGGGCCTATGAGCGGCCCGAGGCACTGAAGGCCGGTTTCGACTGGTACCGCGCACTGGAAGCCGACGCCAGGCACAACGCCCGGCCCAAGCAGATCCGCACACCGCTGTTGTACCTGCGCGGCGATGCCGACGGCCGCACGCCGGAGCCCTACGTAGCCGGCCTGAAGCAGGCTGGTGCGCAGCACGTCAGCAGCGACGTGCTGCGCGGCTGCGGCGAAATCGCGCCGGTCGAATCGCCGCAAGACTTCGTGCGCCTCGTCGGCCGCTTTGCAGCCGACTGCCAGCGTTAGCTTCGATCAATCGTCGTCCCGGAACAGGCGCAGGTCGACCGCATTGGCCATCGCACGGTAGCCCGCGTCGTTGGGGTGCAGGTGGTCGCCCACGTCGTAGGCCGGCAAGATCTTCGTCGGGTTGGCCGGGTCGCGCACCACGGCATCGAAGTCGATCACCGCGTCGAAGGCGCCGCTGCTGCGGATCCAGGCGTTGACGGCCTGGCGCTTGGCCTCGCCTTCCGGCTGGTAATAGCCGGGGAAGATGGTGCCGACGTAGGGCGTCAGCGTCGCGCCATAGACCTTGATGTCTTGCGCATGCGCACGCCGGATGAGCTGGCGGTAGCCCGCGATGATGTCTTCGGCGCTCACCGCCTCGGGCGTGCCGGGCGCAGCGTGGCCGAAGTCGTTGATGCCTTCGAGCAGCACCACGAACTTCACACCCGACTGCGCCAGCACGTCGCGGTCGAAGCGCGACAGCGCATTGGGCCCGAACTCGGGGACCTGTCCGTTGTGCAGCACGCGGTTGCCGCTGATGCCCTGGTCAAGCACGCCCACGCGCATGTGCCGTGCATGCAGGCGCTCGGCCAACACGTTGGGCCAGCGGCGGTTGGCATCCACCGTCGACCCATAGCCGTCGGTGATCGAATCGCCGAAGGTCACGACAGCCACCGCGTCACGCGCCAGCACCTCGATGCCCGACAGCAGTGCCCACGACAAGCGGGTGCTCGCGACGGGCATGTTGCCGGCCTCGGTGTAGTTGCCGGGCGTGGACGCATAGCTGGTTTGCACCCCCAGCGAATGCTCGGTGATCGGCCCGGTGGCACCGGGCAGGTACACGCTGACCGCCAGGTTGCTGAGCGCCGGCACGTCGAGGTCGACCGGGTCGCTCACAACCAGCGCGCCGGGCGGGATGGTCACGGCGGTTCGGCCGCCGAACTTCAGCTGCCGGTCGGTACCCGGGTTGATGATGGGGCCTTGGGCTTGCACCGCCACCCGCGCCTCGCCCACCTTGAGCGAGGTGGTGCCGAAGGTGTTCGACAGCCGCACCCGCACACGGTCGCCACCGATGCTGGTGCGCGCGATGAGGCGCAGCGTCTGGTCGTTGAACCCGTCGGTGAAAAGGTCGGACGGGCTGGCCGTCCAGGTGCCGACCCATTCGGCATCGGCGTGGCCGTGGCGGTCGCGACCAAGCGCAGCCGGTGCGGCGCCCGCCAGCATCGCGACCGACAGCAACGCGGCGATGAAGCGGCGCCGCGAAGCCCAGACTTTCAAGCAGGACGTGAGTTGAACCATGGTTGTCTCCTGGTTGGTGTTTTGACGAAACGCGTGCCGCGGTGAAGGGGCAACGCGCCGGGAAAGCCGGCAATCGATGTGCCGCTTCGTCAACCAGGCCAGGCCCTCCTGGGCCACTCATGAGCCGCTATGCAGCGCCGCGAACCGCCTCGAAGCGCTTGTCGAACTCCTGCCGCAACTGCTTGCGAACCTGCGCCGCCGAGTAGCGGCGAATTTCGTCCGGCGTAGATGGCTGCAAGGGCGGCACGGCCACCGGCTTGCGGTCATCGTCGACCGCCACCATCGTGAAGAAGCAGCTGTTGGCATGCCGCAGCACCTGGCTGCGGATGTCTTCGGCGATCACCTTGATGCCGACTTCCATCGACGAGGTGCCGGTGTGGTTCACCGCCGCCATGAAGGTCACCAACTCGCCCACGTGGATGGCCTGGCGGAACATCACCTGGTCGACCGAGAGCGTGACGACGTAGCGGCCGGCATAGCGGCTCGCGCAGGCGTAGGCCACCTGGTCGAGCAGTTTCAGGATGGAGCCGCCGTGCACGTTGCCGGTGAAGTTGGCCATGTCGGGCGTCATCAGCACCGTCATCGTCAGTTGGTGGGCGGGCCGGTCCATGTGCTTCTCCGAAGGTGAGGTGGCCGATTGTCGACCGCTTCACCACGAAGCCAGCACGTTCCGAGCCACCTGCGCGAGATCACTCAGGCGCACGCGCCGTCGACTCGCACGTCGTGGCTATCCCGCGTCACCTCCACCCTGCGGAAAGACCTGGCTCGCCTCGCCCTTGATGTGCGCGCCGGGCGCCATCAGCTTGGCGGCATGGGTGCGCAAGGCCTGCGTGACGACCGGCAGCATGTCGCCGCCGGTGGGGTGGTCCAGTTCCTTGAGCAGCAACGCGCGCATCTCGGGCGCCCAGAAGAGCTTCAGGTGGCCGGCGACAGCCTGAGCAGCAACATCGGGCCGATCTTCCGACTGCGACTCGAAGAAGGTAGCGATCTGATTCGCCATCTTCACCAGGTTTTCCGATCGAGCTTGCATGGCCGTCTCCAGAAACACACAGGAGCCCCATGCTAGCCATCCGCCTCGGGATGCCTGTCGGCAATCACTGCGCTGCCAAGTAGGAGAAGACGTGAACCGGGCGCTCGACGGCGCCCGGCCTCAGACAGCAGCGCGGGCGCGCCGGGCCTGCCACACCGCCGCGCCGAAGATCGCCATGCCGGCGAACGCCAGCAGCGTGCCGACCCAGCCGGTGGACGTCCAGCCCAGGCCGGCGGCGATGGCGGTGCCGCCCAGCCACGCGCCAAGCGCATTGGCCACGTTGAAGGCCGAGTGGTTGAGGGCCGCGGCCAGCGTCTGTGCGTCGCCGGCCACGTCCATCAGGCGGATCTGCAGCGCGGGCCCGATGGCGACGACGGTGCCGATCAGGAATACGTTGATGGAGATGGCCAGCGCATGCGGTGCGGTGAACACCACGGTGCCGAGCACCACCGCGTCCCACACCAGCACGCCGGCGATGGTGCGCATCAGCGACTTGTCGGCCAGGCGAGAGCCAATGAGGTTGCCGACCACCATGCCCACGCCGAACAGCGCCAGCACCAGCGGCACCGCGTCGATCGAGATGCCGGTGACGTCGGTAAGCAGCGGCTTGATGTAGCTGAACACCGAGAACATGCCACCGAAGCCGATGGCGCCGATGCCGAGCGTGAGCCACACCTGCGGCTTGGCCAGCGCGCTCAGCTCGCGCAGCGGGCTCGCGCCATGCGCAGCCGGCAGGTCGGGCACGCCGCGGCGGATCAACACGCAGGCCAGCGCGGCGATGGCGCCGACGAGCACAAAGGCGGCGCGCCACCCCAGGTGCTGGCCCAGCCAGGCCGCGATCGGCACGCCGACCAGCGTGGCGCTGGTCAGGCCCAGCATCACGAGGCCGACGGCGCTGGCGCGGCGCTGCGGCGGCGCCAGCGAGGCGGCCACCAGCGCGGCCACGCCAAAGTAGGTGCCATGCGGCAGGCCGGCGATGAAACGCAGCAGGTTCATCGACAAATAGCCGGGTGCCAGCGCGCTGGCCAGGTTGCCCACGGCGAACAAGGCCATCAGCGCGATCAACAGCGCGCGCCGCGGCCAGTTGGCGGCCAGCACCGCAAGCACCGGTGCACCGATCACCACGCCCAGCGCATACGCACTGATCACATGGCCAGCCTGCGGGATGGTGACCTTGAGGTCGCTCGCCACCTCGGGCAGCAGGCCCATGATCACGAACTCGCCGGTGCCGATGGCGAAGCCGCCGACACCGAGCGCGATCACCGCGGGCCAGAAACCCCGATCCTGGCTGGCGCCAACGGACAAAGTGGAGGCGGTGGCAGCAGGTGAGGTCGAAACGGCGGTCATGGCGGGGAGTGGGCTGTGAAAAACGGAGACGGCGCGCACCGTCCGCGCAATTGTGCTGCGCCGCAGCAATCTGTGCCGACCGAGGGTTACTACGCAGGCCGCCGCCGTGACTGCGTTCACGCACTTTCACCAGCACGGTGGTGCGCATTCCGGGCCGACGCCGCAGAGCCCGCGGCAAGCGTCCCGCCAAAGACTTTGTCCTGACATACCCGTGGTTGTGGATTGCAGGGGCAGTGGATAGATTCGAACGACTCAGGGCCTCGCTCGCAGGCCGCATTTCACATACCGACACGGAGACGACGATGCCGCAAGCCCCCACCCCTCCCCACATTCCGCTGTTGATTGGCGGCAAGCTCGTGCAATCGCGCAGCGAGCGTTGGCGCGACATCGTGAACCCGGCCACGCAGCAGGTGCTGGCGCGCGTGCCGCTGGCCACGGCGGATGAGGTGAACGCGGCGGTGGCCTCGGCCAAAGAAGCCTTCAAGACCTGGCGCAAGACGCCCATCGGCGCGCGGGCGCGCATCTTCCTCAAGTACCAGCAACTTATCCGCGAGAACATGAAGGAACTCGCGGCAATCCTCACCGCGGAGCAGGGCAAGACACTCGCCGACGCCGAGGGCGACGTGTTCCGCGGCCTCGAGGTGGTGGAGCACGCGGCCAGCATCGGCAACCTGCAGCTCGGCGAGCTGGCCAACAACGTGGCCAACGGCGTCGACACCTACACGCTGCTGCAGCCGCTGGGCGTGTGCGCCGGCATCACGCCGTTCAACTTCCCCGCGATGATCCCGCTGTGGATGTTCCCGATGGCGATCGCCTGCGGCAACACCTTCGTGCTCAAGCCCTCGGAGCAGGACCCGATGGTCACCATGCGCCTGTGCGAGTTGGCGATGGAAGCCGGCGTGCCGGCCGGCGTGCTGAACGTGGTGCACGGCGCCGAAGACGTGGTCAACGCGATATGCGACCACCCCGACATCAAGGCGATTTCGTTCGTCGGCTCGACCAAGGTCGGCACGCACGTGTACCAACGCGCCTCGCTCGCCGGCAAGCGCGTGCAATGCATGATGGGCGCGAAGAACCACGCCATCGTGATGGCCGACGCGCACAAGGCGCAGACGCTCGACGCGCTGATCGGCGCCTCGTTCGGCGCGGCCGGGCAGCGCTGCATGGCGGTGTCGGTGGCGGTGCTGGTGGGCGAAGCCCGAAGCTGGGTGCCCGACCTGGTGAGCCGCGCGAAGAAGCTCTCCATCGGCAGCGGCACCACCGCCGGCGTCGACTTGGGCCCGCTGATCTCGTGCGCCGCGAAAGACCGTGTCGAGACGCTGATCTCGCGTGGCATCGAAGAAGGCGCCAAGCTCGAGCTCGATGGCCGCAAGCCGCCGGTCGACAGCGCGTTGAAAGAAGGCAACTTCGTCGGCCCGACCATCTTCTCGGGCGTGAAGCCCGGCATGAGCATCTACCACCAGGAGATCTTCGGCCCGGTGCTGTGCATCGCCGAGGCGGCCACGCTCGACGAAGCCATTGCGCTGATCAATGCCAACCCGAACGGCAACGGCACCGCGATCTTCACGCAGTCGGGTGCGGCGGCGCGCAAGTTCCAGGAAGAGATCGACGTCGGGCAGATCGGCATCAACGTGCCGATCCCGGTGCCGGTGCCGCTGTTCTCGTTCAGCGGCTCGCGCGCCTCCAAGCTCGGCGACCTGGGGCCTTATGGCAAGCAGGTGATCCTGTTCTACACGCAGACCAAGACGATCACCGAACGCTGGTTCGACGACGACTTGTCGAGCGGCGTCAACACCACCATCAGCCTGCGCTGACCCGCGGCCCCCCACGCATGGACTTCGAGCTGTCTGAGGATCAACGGGCCTACCAGCAGGCTGCGCGCGAGTTCGCCGCCAGCGCGATGGCGCCGCACGCGGCCGAGTGGGACGCGCAAGGCTTCTTCCCGCGCGACACCTTGCGCCAAGCCGGTGAACTGGGTTTTTGCGGCCTGTATGCCGACACCGCACACGGCGGGCTCGGCCTGCCGCGGCTGGACGCGAGCATCGTGTTCGAGGAACTGGCGGCCGCCTGTGCCTCGACCGCGGCCTACCTGACCATCCACAACATGGCCACCTGGATGGTCAGCCGCTTCGCCCGCCCCGAGATCGCGGCGGCCTGGGTGCCGGCGCTCGCGCGCGGCGAGAAGCTCGCGTCGTACTGCCTCACCGAACCCGGTGCCGGCTCGGACGCCGCCTCGCTGCGCACCACCGCGCGCCGCGAAGGCAACGAGTACGTGATCGACGGCGGCAAGGCCTTCATCTCCGGCGCCGGCGCGACCGACGTGCTGGTGGTGATGGCGCGCAGCGGCGGCTCCGGCGCAGCCGGCGTGTCGGCCTTTGCCGTGGCGGCCGACAGCCCGGGCATCGAATACGGCCGCAAGGAAAGCAAGCTCGGCTGGAACAGCCAGCCCACCCGAGCCATCACCTTCGACGGCGTGCGCATACCGGCCAATCAGTTGCTCGGCGAAGAAGGCGAGGGCTTCAAGATCGCGCTGCGCGGGCTCGACGGCGGGCGCATCAACATCGCCACCTGCTCGGTCGGTGCCGCGCAGGCCGCGCTCGATGCAACGCAGCGCCACCTGCACGAACGCCAGCAGTTCAAGCGCCCGCTGGCCGACTTCCAGGCGCTGCAGTTCAAGTTCGCCGACATGGCCACCGAGCTCGTGGCCGCACGGCAGATGGTGCGGCTGGCCGCCTCGAAGCTCGATGCCGGCGCGCCCGATGCGAACATCTACTGCGCGATGGCCAAGCGCGTTGCCACCGACAACGCCTTCACTATCTGCAACGAAGCGCTGCAGATCCACGGCGGCTACGGCGTGATGCGCGAGTACCCGCTCGAGCGCTACCTGCGCGACGCGCGGGTCCACCAGATCGTCGAAGGGACGAACGAAATCATGCGGGTGATCGTCGCGCGCCGCATGCTGCAAGCCGACGCGACAGAAAGCATTCGATGACCGGTGTGATGGAAGACTCTGTGATCTTTGGCGACGTGGCCACCGCCGGTGGCCGCCGCTTCGGGCGTGCCACGCTGAACGGGCCCGCCACGCTGAATGCCCTGACGCTCGAGATGATCGACCGCATGGCGCCGCAGTTCGAGGCGTGGGGGGCAGACCCATCGATCGTTGGCATCGTGCTCGATGGCGCGGGCGAAAAAGCGTTCTGTGCGGGGGGCGACGTGGCCGCGCTCTACCGCGCAATCCGTGCGGAGAAGCCCGGCGATGTGCCGGCCCTCGCGGAGGCGTTCTTCGAGCGCGAGTACCGGCTCGACTACCGCATCCACACCTTTGCCAAGCCGGTTCTTTGCTGGGGCCACGGCATCGTGATGGGCGGGGGCATCGGGTTGCTCGCCGGTGCGTCGCACCGCGTGGTCACGCACCGCAGCCGGCTGGCGATGCCCGAGATCGGCATCGGCCTGTACCCCGACGTCGGCGGCAGCTGGTTCCTCAACCGCATGCCCGGCAAGCTGGGCGAGTTTCTCGCGCTGACCGGTGCGCCGTTGAACGCAGCCGATGCGCGCTTTACCGGGCTGGCCGACTTCACCGTGCCGCACGACGACAAGCCGCGCGTGCTGGAGGCGATCGCCGGCACTGACTGGTCGAGTGACGCGGATGCGAATGCCGCGCAGCTCAGCCGGCTGCTGGCAGGCTTCGAGTCGCCGATGGCGGCTGAGCACTCGCCGCTGCGCCGCCACTTCGACCTGATCGACCGCGCCATCGGGCACGACACGCTGGCCGAGACGGTGGCACGGCTGCAGGCCTTCACCGACCACGCCGACCCCTGGCTGGCGGCCGCAGCGAACAGCATCGCGAAAGGCTCGCCGACCTCGCTGGTGCTCGCCCACGAAGTGCTGCGCCGCACGCGCGACATGTCGCTGGCGGAGGTGTTCCGGCTCGAGTACCAGCTGTCGGTGGGTTGCTGCACGCAGCACGACTTCGCCGAAGGCGTGCGCGCGCTGCTGATCGACAAGGATCGCACGCCGAAGTGGCATCCCGCGACGCTGCAGGGTGTGACACCGGCGCTGATCACTGAACACTTCAAGCCTCGTTACGCCGGTGCGCACCCGCTCGCCGACCTGGGCTGAACTTTCCTTAAGAACAAAACGGAGACACGCATGAGCACACACACCATCGCCTTCATCGGCCTGGGCAACATGGGCGCGCCGATGGCGCAGAACCTGTTCAAGGCCGGCCACACGGTGCGCGCCTTCGACCTCAGCGCCGCAGCGTGCAAGGCGGCGGCGCTGCAAGGGCTGACGGTCAGCACCTCGGCGAGCGATGCGGTGAATGGGGTCGACATCGTGATCTCGATGCTGCCCGCGAGCCGGCATGTGGAGTTGCTCTACCTCGGCGACACCGGCCTGCTGCGCAAGCTGCCGAAAGGGACGCTGGTGATCGACTCCAGCACCATCGCACCAGCAAGCGCACGCAAGGTGGCCGAGGCGGCCAGCGGCGCAGGCCTGGCCTTCCTCGATGCGCCAGTGTCGGGTGGCACCGCGGGCGCGGCGGCCGGCACGCTCACCTTCATGATCGGTGGCGAGGCCGGCGACCTCGAACGCGCCACGCCGGTCTTGCGCAACATGGGTGCCAACCTCTTCCACGCCGGTGGCCATGGCGCCGGCCAGGCCACCAAGCTGTGCAACAACATGCTGCTCGCGGTGCTGATGATCGGCACCTCGGAAGCGCTGTCGCTCGGCCAGTCGCTGGGGCTGGACACCAAGGTGCTGTCCGAAGTGATGCGCCGCAGCTCGGGCGGCAACTGGGCACTGGAGAAATACAACCCGATGCCCGGCGTGATGGACACCGCGCCCGCCTCGCGTGGCTACAGCGGCGGCTTCGGCACCGACCTGATGCTGAAGGACCTGGGCCTCGCGGTCGAAGCCGCATTGGCCAGCGGCAGCTCGGTGCCGCTCGGCGGCCTGGCGCGCGAGCTGTACGCCGCGCACAGCAAGGCCGGCCATGGCGGGTTGGACTTTTCGAGCGTGATCGGCATGCTGTCGCCGGACACCTTGCGCAAGTAACGTCGCCAGCTGCTGCCGTCAGGCGGCGGTGTGCTGCAGGAGGGCCGGCACGAGCAGGTCCCACGTCGCAGCGGGCGGCATCTCGTGGCCAACGCCTTCGAGGCGCAGCAGGTGCGCGCCCGGCACCTCGTGCGCCGTCGCTTCGGCATGGGCGATCGGGAACAGCGGGTCGTCGGTACCGTGAACCACGAGCGTTGGCACGCGCACCTGGTTCAGACGCGGCCGAAGCGGTGGGCCTTCGCCGCCCACGCTCCAGTGGTTGTTCAGGGTCGCCACGTTGGGCGTGCGGTCGAACGACTGGCCGATGAGTGTGCGCATGCGGGCGTCGTCGAAACCTTGCGGGCCGGCGAACAAGCGCAGTTGCTCGAGTTGATGGTCGATCACGGCATCGCGATCGGTCCAGTCCGGCGGCGGTGCCGGCTGGCTGAACGTCGCCTGCAGCCGGGGCGACATGGGTGGCAAACCCGGGTTGTCAGGGCCGCCCGGGCCACCGGGGCTGGTGGACATCAGGGTCAGCGTGGCCACGCGGTCGGGGTGGTCCAGGGCCAGATGCAGCGCGATCGCACCGCCCATCGAGATGCCGACGACATGCACACGCGCCACCTGCAAGGCAGCCAGCAGGGCCACCGCGTCACCGACCAGGTCGTCGAAGCGGTAGCCCGGCTGCCCCGGCGGGTAGCTGGTGGAGCGGCCGGTGTCGCGCAGGTCGTAGCGGATCACGAAGCGCGAGCCATCGGCCAGGCGCTGGCAGAAGCCGTCTTCCCACCAGTCCATCGAGCTCGCGGCGCCGGCGATCAGCAGCAGCGCCGGGTCCGTCGCTGCACCGAAGGTCTGCACGCACAGGTTGACACCGTTGGCGTGAATGATTCGTTCAGGCGTCATGGTGGCTTCTTCCAGTGAGGTTGAAGGGGCTCAGCGCGTGCCCTGGACCCACAGCCGCTGAGGGCCCGGGCCTTTCTCGGCCAGTGTGTCGAGTGGGTTGCGCAGCTTGCAGCGGTCGATCGACAGGCACCCGCAGCCGATGCAATCGTCCAGAGTGTCGCGCAGCTTCTTGAGCTGCGCCATGCGCTCGTCGAGTTCGGCCCGCCAGCCGGCGGACAGGCGGGCCCAGTCGGCCCGCGTCGGAGCCGCCGACACCGGCAGCGTGGCGAGCGCCGCCTCGATGTCGGCCAGCGCAATGCCCACCCGCTGCGCCACGCGGATGAAGGCCACGCGGCGCAGCATGTCGCGCGCATAACGGCGCTGGTTGCCGGCGCTGCGGGCACTGCTGATCAAGCCCTTGGTCTCGTAGAAATGCAGCGTCGACACCGCCACGCCGCTGCGGCGCGCCATCTCGCCCACGGTGAGCGTGGGCGAGATGCCGGCTTGTTCGAGCGACGTCTTTTTCATTGGGACTTTCATCAAAGCGCTTGACCTCAACTTTACTTGAGGTTGCAGACTGGCATCTCTTTCATTCAACCCGTTTCACTCAACCCTTCAACAGGAGATACCGACATGCCCCACGATTCATCTGCGACCGTGTTCCGCGTCGACAAGTTCATTGTTCCGGCGCCGGTGCTGAGCCCCTTCGTCGACCAGATGCACCAGATCCAACGCACGCTGCGCACCCTGCCCGGTTGCCTGCGTGCGATGGTGCTGACGCAGACCGGCGGCGCCGGCGAGTTCAACGCGCTGACCGTCGTCGAATGGGCGAACGACGATGCCATGGCCGCGGCCCAGCAAACCGTGCAGAAGAAGTTCGCCGAAGACGGTTTCGACCCGAAGGCCTTCGTGCAAAGCCTCGGCGTGCGCGGCGACCTGGGGGTGTACGCGCAGAGCCTGTGAATGAATTCGGCGCGCCCGAGCGGGTGCCTCAAACGGTGTCGATCTAGGCGCAAAGCGCAGCTGTAGCTCGGGCTACAGCGAGCATTTGCAACGACGAGCGGCATCGTTTGAGGCGCTCGAGCGGGTGTGTCGGATTTGTTCACAGGCTCGCAGGTCTGAGCTTCACCCTGCGCTGGCCGTGGCTTCTGGCGCGCGGCCCTGAACTCCAGTACGGTGGCTGTCTGCTGCGACCCACACACGAAACACGCACGAAACAGCCACGGAAGGAGAGCCATGTCACCCTATGTTGATGGATTCGTTGTACCGGTGCCCACCGCCAAGCTGGATGAGTATCGCCAGATGGCGGAACGGGCCGGCAACATCTGGAAGGAATACGGCGCCCTCGCGTACTGGGAAGGCGTGGCCGACGATGTGAAGCCGGGCAAGCTCACCTCGTTCCCGCAGAGCGTCCAGCTGAAGGACGGCGAGACGGTGGTGTTCTCGTGGATCGTCTACGCCTCTCGCGAGGAGCGCGACGTCATCAACGAGAAAGTGATGGCCGACCCGCGCCTGAAGGACATGATGGACCCGGCCAAGCTGCCCTTCGACGGCGCCCGCATGTTCTTCGGCGGCTTCAAGACCCTGGTGAAGCTCTAGCCGCGAGCCGCTGGTTCGAGGTAATGACGGTGGCCTTCGAGCCCGCACTAACGATCATGCGCAGCAGCCCGCTTCAACGCGGCGCGCGCGAGCAGGCGCGTGGAATCGAGCGTGGGCAATGGCGAGTTGGCATCGTCGACGATGAGCGGGATCTCGGTGCAGCCCAGCACCACTGCATCGCAAGCGCTGTCTTTCATGCGCGTGATCACGTGCTGGAAGCTGGCCAGGGCTTCGGGTTTGAAGATGCCGAGCACCAGCTCGTCCATGATGATGCGGTTGATCTCGTCGCGCTCAGCGGCGCTGGGCCGCAACCATTCGATGCCCCGCGCGGCGAGCTTCTCGGGGTACACCTCGCTGTCGACGAGCCAGCGCGTGCCGGTGAGGCCAAGGCGCTTGAAACCGCGCGCCGCCGCTTCGGCCGCCACCACCTCGGCGATGTGCAGCCACGGCAGCGGCGAGCGCGGCAACAACAGCGGCATCGCCTGGTGGATGGTGTTGTCGGGGCAGACGAGAAAATCGGCACCGGCCTTCGCCAGCTTGTCGGCCGACGAGAGCATCAACTCGGCCACGCCGTGCAGGTCACCGCGATCAAGGCAGGTCACGTAGTCGGCCAGCGAATGCGTGTGCATCGACACCTCGGGGTGCCCGTGCTTGCCGAACAGCAGCGCGCCTTCGGCGCAGATCGTCCGGTAGCAGAGCGCTGCCCCTTCGGCGGAGCAGCCAACGATGCCGATGTGCTGGGGCATGGCGGTCTCGTGTCAGGAAGTTGGTGCTGGATTGTTGCCCACCGGACGCGGGGATGAAGGTGTCCGAAAACGGCTGACATGGCGATCGTTCGGCCGCCTATGCTGGCCTCAGCAACCTGTTGGAGGAATGGACCATGGCTTCGATCCGCAAAGAGATTTCCATCGCGGTGCCGCCCGAGGCGCTGTGGGACGCGATGCGCGACGTCGGCGCGCTGCACACGCGGCTGGTGGCGGGCTTCGTGGTTGACTGCCGCCTCGAGGGCGAGACCCGCACGGTCACCTTTGCGAACGGCATGGTGGCCAAGGAGCTGATCATCAACGTGAGCGATCCGGAGCGCCGCGTGGCCTGGTCGTCGGTGGGTGGCCGCATGACACACCACAACGCCTCGGCCCAGGTGTTTGCCGACGGCAGCGGAAACAGCCGCGTTGTCTGGATCGCCGACCTGCTGCCACACGAACTGGCTCCCGCCATCGCTGGCATGATCGAGCAGGGCCTTGCCGCGATGAAGCAGACGCTGGAGAAGGCCGCTTCGTCCACCTGAACCTGAAAGCATCACACCGCCATGAAGAAACGCACGCTTCTTTCGACCGCCTTCTGCATGCTGCTCGGCAGCGCCTTCGCCGCCGCATTGCCTTACAACGAATCGGCCGATGCGAAGGCCGATGTGCGTGCCGCATTGGCCGCGGCGCAAGCCGCGAAGAAGCCGGTGCTGGTGATCTTCGGTGCCAACTGGTGTGAAGACTGCCGCGCGCTCGACGCCTCGCTGAAAACGACCAAGAACGCCGAACTCATGGCCAGCCACTTCGTCGTCGTGAAGGTCGACGTGGGCCGTTTCGATCGCAATCTGGACATCAGCTCCGTCTACGGCGAACCGACGAAGAAAGGCATTCCGGCCGCGGTGGTGCTGTCGCCGAGCAACGAGATTCTCTACGCCACGCGGGCCGGAGAACTGTCGAACGCGAGGCGCATGAGCGACACCGGCGTCTACGACTTCTTTCAGGGCGCCGTGGCTACGGCGGCCAAGGCAAAACCATAGCGCTGGCTCACCGCCGTAGGAGATCGACTACCGCGCGAGAGGCCGTTTCCCGGCTGCGTGGGTGAGGGGTCGCTGCTCAGAATGAAGCCAATCTAAACGCTTCGGAGCAGTGGTCATGAGCAAGAAGGCCCGTGTCAACGGCAAGATCGAATACCGCGAGGGGGATGGCATGAACCTGGCCATTCCGCAGGGTCCCGTCGAGATCGACGAAACCGCCCTCGACGTGACCATCAGCTGGGTGGACGGCGAAACCCATGGCTCGACCGCGATTCCGCTCGCGGACTTCAAGCGCCACGTGGCCAGCAAGGCCATCGACGTGGTTGACACCACCCCCGCCTGACTTGGAGAAGATCATGAAAAAGATTGCCATCCTCGTGACCACGCTGGCCGCCCTGTTGTCGGGCTGCGTGGTCTACCCAGTTCCCGCCTCCGCGCCGCGCCATGTGCACGACCAAGACCGTGACGGCGTGCGTGACCGCGCCGACCGCGACCGTGATGGCGACGGCGTGCCCAACCGCGCGGACCGCCGGCCCGACAACCCCTATCGCTATTGAGCCAATTGAGTGGGGAAAGCGCCGCTGCTTTTCAGGCGCCGAAGCGGTGGGCCGGCACGCCGGCGATGTTCGTCTCGATGGCAAACAGGCCCCCGGCCAGCGGCTCGGCCTGCAGCTGCTCGGGCGACAGGCCAAAGCGCGCGCTGGTGACATAAAGCGTTTGCAATTGCGGCCCGCCGAACATCACGTTGGTGATGTGGCTGGTGGGCAGTGCGATGCGGGCGAGCTCCGCCGCCGTCTGCGGGTCGTGGCAGGTCACGCAGGCCGCGCCCCAGTGCGCGATCCACAGCCGGCCGGCGGCGTCGGTGGTCATGCCGTCGGGGAAGCCGTCGCCCTCGGCAAACTGCAGCCACAGGCGGTGGTTCGACAAGGCAGCGGTCTGCGGGTCGAAGTCCCACGCATTCACCCGGCCCTGCACCGTGTCGTTGACGAAGATCGTGCGGCCGTCGGCCGTCCACGTCGGGCCGTTGGTCACCGCGAAGCCGAGTTCGTGGCGCACGCAGGTACCGTCGGCGCTGTAGGCGTACAGCATGCCGGTGGGCGCGACGCAATCGAAGTCCATCGTGCCGCCCCAAAATCGGCCGGCGGCGTCGCACTTGCCATCGTTGAAGCGGTTGCCCGCGGGCTCTTCGGGCGGCCGATAGAGATAGTGCACAGCACCGGCCCCGTTCGGGTCGAAGCGCGCAAAGCCGCGGCGTAGCGTGACGATCAGTCCTGGCTGCGACACCTGTTCGGCCAGCGCCGAAATTTCTTCATCGAATGCCCAGCTGTCGCGCTGCTCATCGGCGGGGCGGTAGCGGTAAAGCTGCCTGCCGAGGATGTCGACCCAGTACAGCGATTGCTCGCGCGATGACCAGAGCGTGCCTTCGCCCAAGGTGGCGCCTGCCGGCCACACGCACCGTGGCGTGCCGACTTCGTAAGTGGTGTTCACTGCTGGTCCGTCTCCATGCTGAAGCCACGCTTGGGCCCTTGACGCGGCGAATGGTATCTGTGCATATTGATAAAGGAAATCACGAATCTTCCTATTGATCCATACAGATTTAGCAATGATGAGCAAAACGCCAACACCCGAGACAAACACGCTTGCCACCTACCCGAGCCTGAAGGAGCGCGCGGTCTTCGTGACCGGCGGCGCCACCGGCATCGGCGCCGCCATGGTCACCGCTTTTGCCGAGCAAGGCGCACGCGTGGCCTTCATCGACGTGGCTGCGGCAGAGGCCCAGGAACTGTCGCAGCAGTTGGCTGAGCGCGGCTTGCCGAAACCGTGGTGGCGGGCGTGCGACGTGCGCGATATCGCGGCGCTGCAGACGGCCATCGCCGATGCCGCCGCCGAACTCGGTGACTTTGCCGTGCTGGTCAACAACGTTGCCAGCGACGACCGGCACACGCTCGAGTCCATCACGCCCGAGTACTACGACCAGCGCATGGCCATCAACGAAAGGCCGGCGATTTTCGCCATCCAGGCCGTGGTGCCGGGCATGAAGCGCCTGGGCTTCGGCTCGGTCATCAATCTTGGCTCGACCGGCTGGCAGACCAAGGGCAGCGGCTACCCCTGCTACGCCATGGCCAAGTCGTCGGTCAACGGCCTCACCCGCGGCCTGGCGGTGAGCCTGGGCCAAGACCGCATCCGCATCAACGTCGTGTCACCCGGCTGGGTGATGACCGAGCGCCAGGTCCGCCTGTGGCTCAACGCCGAGAGCGAACGCGAGTTGGCTCGGGCGCAGTGCCTGCCGGACAAGTTGCAGCCGGGCGATGTTGCCCGCATGGTGCTGTTTCTGGCATCGGACGACGGAGCGATGTGCACCGCGCAGGAATTCAAGGTAGACGCCGGCTGGGCGTGATCGCGAGCGGAGCGAGCGTACATCGTGCAACACCCGTGGATCCGGCTTTGCCGGGTCACTGGGTGGCGCCCCTTGGGGGCAGGAGCGAAGCGACTGGGGGGCTCACACCTCTACGTCGAATTTGCGGCCGTAGATGGACTGGCTGGAGGTCTTCAGGGCCTTCATCATGACCTTGACCGCGGGTGACAGAAGGCGGTCGGTGCGGGTGATGATGCCGAAATCGTCCATGTGGCAGGGCATGTCTATCGGGACGAGCGACACGATGCCGTGGGCGGCGTAGTAGCGGGCCACGTCGGAGCCGATGACGGCGAGCATGTCGCTCTGCTGCAACATGCGGGTCATGAAGAGCAGGGCTGAGGTTTCGACGACGTTGATCGGCGGGGCGAGGCCTTCTTCCTGGAACATCAGCTCGAAGCGGTGCCGCAACACACTGCCGGCGGGCGGCACGATCCAGCTGGCGGCCACCACGTCGCGCAGCGTCAGGCCGGCCACGCCGAGCATCGGGTGGCCAGGCCTCGCCACCGCGCACACCGGCTCGGAAGACAGGCGCTCGTAGCGCAGCTGAGATTTGTCGTGCTGCTCGAACAGCCGCGCGACCAGGATGTCGAGCTTGCCTTGCGCCATGCGCTCCATCAGCACGTCGCTGGTCTCGATCTCGATCGCCACCCGCAGCGTCGGCTGCTCCTGCTTGACCAGCGCGACCGCTGGCGGCAGCAGCATCAGACCGGTTGAAGTGATTGCTCCCACGCTGACTTGCCCAAACCGGCCGGCCTTCAGTGCGGTGAGCTCGTCGTGCGCCTGGTTCAGGCTGGCCAGCGCCACACGGGCATGGCGGATCATGGTTTCGCCGTACCAGGTGGGCTGCATGCCGCGCGGCAAGCGGTCGAAGAGCGAGACCTCGAGCACGTCTTCCAGGTCCTTCAGCAGCTTGGAGGCGGCCGGCTGGGTCATGTTGAGCACCTGGGCGGCGCGGTGCAGGTTGCCTTCTTCGGCCAGGGCCACCAGCAAGAGGAGCTGCCGCGTCTTGAGTCGGGCGCGAATGAACCAGTGGCTGTAATGCGTCATCGGGTTTTCCAGAATTCGGCTAGTGATATCAATTGTGTCTAAATTCTGATTGGATTGATATTCGTTTTGTTTTTAGACTTGCGGCCTCTTCAGACACTCAGGGCGGTTCTTCAAATGCAGGGCAACGTTCCCCTCACAGCTCGGCACTACATCAATGGACGCTGGGAAACCGGCGTCACCACCGGCAACAGCGAAAACCCGTCGGACACCCGCGAAGTGGTCGCTACCTACGAGCGCGCTGACCGCAACCAGACCGAACTTGCCATCCGTGCAGCCGCTGAGGCCTTCGGCGCCTGGAGCGTGAGCACACCGCAGCGCCGTGCCGACGCGCTGGACCAGATCGGCAGCGAAATCCTCGCCCGCAAGGACGAGCTCGGCTCCCTGCTGGCCCGCGAAGAAGGCAAGACCCTGCCCGAAGCCGTGGGCGAAGCCGCCCGTGCCGGCAACATCTTCAAGTTCTTCGCCGGCGAGGCCTTGCGCGGCGGTGGCGAATCGGTTCCTTCCGTGCGCCCGGGTGTCGGTGTCGAGATCACCCGTGAACCCGTCGGCGTGGTCGGACTGATTGCTCCGTGGAACTTCCCGCTCGCGATTCCCGCCTGGAAGATCGCCCCCGCGTTGGCCTATGGCAACAGCGTGATCTTCAAGCCCGCCGAACTGGTGCCGGCCTGTGGCTGGGCGCTGGCCGAGATCATCAGCCGCGCGAGCCTGCCGGCCGGTACCTTCAACCTGGTAATGGGCAGCGGGCGCGAAGTGGGACAGACCCTGGTCGACAGCCCGCTGGTCGACGCACTGAGCTTCACCGGCTCGGTGCCCACCGGCGAACGCATTCTTCAATCCACCGCCGCACGGCGCGCCAAGGTGCAACTCGAGATGGGTGGCAAGAACCCGCTCGTGGTGCTGGCCGATGCCGATCTCGACCAAGCCGTCGAGTGCGCGGTGAACGGCTCGTATTTCTCGACCGGCCAGCGCTGCACGGCGTCGAGCCGGCTGATCGTCGAAGCATCGATCCACGACGCCTTCGTCTCCCGCCTGCGCCAACGCCTGTCAGCACTCAAGGTCGGCCACGCGATGGAGCGCGGCATCGACATCGGCCCGGTCGTCGACCGCAACCAGCTCGACCAAGACCTTTCCTATATAGAGATCGCCCGTGGCGAAGGTGCCGAGCACGTGTGGGGCGGCGAGCGCCTGGAGCGCCCGACCCCCGGCTATTACATGAACCCGGCGCTCTTCCTCGCGAAGCCCGAGCACCGCATCGCGCGTGAAGAAGTCTTCGGCCCGGTGGCCTGCGTGTTGCGCGCCGACGATTACGAGCACGCCTTGGCGCTCGCCAACGACACCCCCTTCGGCCTGTGCGCCGGCATCTGCACCACCTCGCTCAAGCACGCGACGCACTTTAAGCGCCACGCGCAAGTCGGCATGGTGATGGTCAACCTGCCGACGGCCGGCGTCGACTTCCACGTGCCTTTCGGCGGGCGCAAGGGTTCCAGCCACGGTCCGCGCGAGCAGGGCCGCTATGCCGCAGAGTTCTACACCACCGTGAAGACGGCCTACACGATGGCTTGATCCGCGGCATTGCCGCGATTTCCGTTCGGCGCACCCCGCGCACCTTTTCGATCAATAACAGGAGACAAACGCATGACCTCGAACAGAAGATCCCTGCTGGCCACCGCGGCTTTGCTGGGAGTGTTGCCGCTGAGCGCCCTGGCGCAGAAGAAGATCGTGTTGGGCTTTGCCCAGGTCGGAGCCGAAAGCGAATGGCGCACCGCCAACACCGAGTCCATCAAGTCAGCGGCCAAGGAAGCCGGCATCGAACTGAAGTTCTCTGACGCGCAGCAGAAGCAGGAAAACCAGATCAAGGCCATCCGCTCGTACATCGCGCAAAAGGTCGACGTGATCGCCTTCTCGCCGGTTGTCGAGTCGGGCTGGGAAACCGTGCTGATGGAAGCCAAGGCCGCCAAGATCCCCGTGGTGCTGACCGACCGCTCGGTGAACGTGAAAGACGACTCACTCTACGTGTCGTTCATGGGCTCGGACTTCGTCGAAGAAGGCCGCAAGGCTGGCCGCTGGTTGGTCGACAAGATGAAGGGTGCCACCGGCGACGTGAACATCGTCGAGCTGCAAGGTACCGTGGGCTCGGCACCGGCGATCGACCGCAAGAAGGGCTTCGAGGAAATCATCAAGGCCGACCCGAAGTTCAAGATCATCCGCTCGCAGACCGGTGACTTCACCCGCGCCAAAGGCAAGGAAGTGATGGAAGCCTTCCTGAAGGCCGAGGGCAAGAAGATCAACGTGCTGTTCGCGCACAACGACGACATGGCGATCGGCGCCATCCAGGCGATCGAAGAAGCCGGCATGAAGCCCGCGAAAGACATCGTGATCATCTCGATCGACGCCGTGAAGGGCGCCTTCGAAGCCATGATGGCCGGCAAGCTGAACGTCAGCGTGGAGTGCAGCCCGCTGCTCGGCCCGCAGCTGATGAGCGCCGTGAAGGACCTGAAGGCAGGCAAGCCGCTGGCCAAGCGCATCGTCACCGAGGAGGGTATTTTCCCGATGGAAGTGGCTGCGAAGGAATTTCCGAAGCGGAAATATTGATTCGGCTCATTACCTGAGTTCGAATAGGAGCGTCGGCCCCGTGCTAACCGCATCGGGGCCGATTGCTCGATCAACGAAACCTGGAGACATTTCTCATGAAACGCACTTTCCTCAAGTCCCTGCTCGCTGTTGCAGCCGTCGCCATCGCTGGCGTGGCCACGACCGCCCACGCGCAGGACAAGGGCCCCGTCGCCATCTCTATGCCGACCAAGTCGTCGGCCCGCTGGATCGATGACGGCAACAACATGGTCAAGTACTTCAAGGAAAAGGGCTACAAGACCGACCTCCAGTACGCTGACGACGACATCCCGAACCAGCTCGCACAGATCGAGAACATGGTCACCAAGGGCGCGAAGGTCCTGGTGATTGCAGCGATCGACGGCACCACGCTGTCCGACGTGCTGCAAAAGGCCGCCGACAAGGGCGTGAAAGTCATCGCCTATGACCGCCTGATCAAGGGCTCGAAGAACGTCGACTACTACGCCACGTTCGACAACTTCCAGGTCGGCGTGCTGCAAGCCAGCTACATCGAGCAAGCCCTCGGCCTGAAGTCTGGCAAGGGTCCGTTCAACATCGAACTCTTCGGCGGCTCGCCGGACGACAACAACGCCTTCTTCTTCTACAACGGCGCCATGTCTGTTCTGAAGCCGTACATCGACAGCGGCAAGCTGGTGGTTCGCAGCAAGCAGCTCGGCATGGACAAGGTCTCCACGCTGCGCTGGGACGGTGCTGTTGCCCAGGCTCGCATGGACAACCTGCTGTCGGCCTACTACACCAACGCTCACGTCGACGCTGTGTTGTCGCCGTACGACGGCCTGTCGATCGGCATCATCTCGTCGCTGAAGGGTGTGGGCTACGGCACGCCGAAGTCGCCGATGCCTGTCGTCACCGGTCAAGATGCCGAAGTGCAGTCGGTCAAGTCGATCCTGAAGAAGGAACAGACCTCCACCGTGTTCAAGGACACGCGTGAACTCGCCAAGGTGACGGTCGCCATGGTCGACGCGATGCTGAGCAACAAGAAGCCGGAAGTGAACGACACCAAGACCTACAACAACGGCGTGAAGGTTGTGCCTTCGTACCTGTTGAAGCCGGTCAGCGTGGACATCAACAACTGGCAGAAGGTGCTGGTCGAAGGCGGCTACTACAAAGAGTCGCAGATCAAGTGATCCTTGGCACGCGCGGGCCGATTCCGGCCTGCGCGTGTCTGGCTACTGAGTACCCCCTCTGGGCCTGTCGCTTTGCGTCAGGCCTAGAGGGGGTCAAGAAGACTCGGGAACGGCCCTTCGTTTCCTTGAGAGCACCAGTTCATGACTGAACAAGACAAGGCACCCGCCATCCTCGAGATGCGCGGCATCAGCAAGGACTTCCACGGCGTGAAGGCCCTGGACAACGTGAACCTCACGGTGCGCACGGGCGAGATCCACGCGCTGGTGGGCGAGAACGGCGCTGGCAAATCCACGCTGATGAAGGTATTGAGCGGCGTGTACTCCGCCGAAGAAAGTGCGGGCGAGATCCGCTTCGAAGGCGAGGTTCGCCGCTTCAAGGGCATTGCCGACAGCGAAGCGCTGGGCATCATCATCATTCACCAGGAGCTGGCACTCGTGCCCCTGCTCTCGATCGCCGAGAACATCTTCCTCGGCAACGAGATCGAGCGTGGCGGCGTGATCGACTGGTTTGCGGCCTACGCGAAGACGCGCGAGCTGCTGGCCAAGGTCGGCCTGAAGGAATCGCCCACCACGCTGGTGACACACCTCGGCGTGGGCAAGCAGCAGATGGTGGAGATTGCCAAGGCGTTGTCGAAGCAGGTCAAGCTGCTGATCCTCGACGAGCCCACCGCCAGCCTGAACGAAAGCGACAGCGACGCGCTGCTCGAGCTGCTGCGCGGCTTGAAGGCGCAGGGCGTGTCGTCGATCCTCATTTCCCACAAGCTCAACGAGATCGCCAAGGTGGCCGACTCGATCACCGTGCTGCGCGACGGCAGCACCGTGGAAACCATCGCCTGCAGCACCAGCGAGCCGGTGAGCGAAGACCGCATCGTGCGCGGCATGGTCGGGCGTGACATGGCGCACCGCTACCCTCCGCGCTCGCCCAACATTGGCGAGACGGTGTTCGAGGTGCGCGACTGGCGCGTGTTTCACGCGCTGCATGCCGACCGCGAGCAGATCAAGGGCGTGAGCCTGCACGTGAAGCGCGGCGAGATCGTCGGCATCGCCGGCCTGATGGGCGCGGGCCGCACCGAGTTCGCGATGAGCGTGTTCGGCAAAACCTACGGCCAGCGCATCAGCGGCAGCGTGTCCATGCACGGCAAGCCAGTTGACGTGAGCACGGTGCGCAAGGCCATCGACCACGGCATTGCCTACGTCACCGAAGACCGAAAGGGCTTCGGCCTGGTGCTCGAAGAGAACATCAAGAAGAACATCAGCCTGGCCAACCTCGAGGCCGTGGCCAACCGCTCGGTGGTCGACGAAGGCCTGGAGCACAAGGTCGCGACCGACTACCGTCGCGCGCTCAACATCCGCTGCTCGGGCGTTGACCAGACCGTGGTCAACCTGTCCGGCGGCAACCAGCAGAAGGTGGTGCTCAGCAAGTGGCTGTTCACCCAACCCGAATTGCTGATCCTCGACGAACCCACGC